>OLJO01000206.1_pt1 | contig 10545 bp, 10 predicted proteins | sample 1603551 | NCBI WGS metagenome assembly OLJO01 (sample SAMN04436983, study PRJEB24849) | human gut metagenome | biome: human gut; feature: NICU; material: stool | host: Homo sapiens | place: USA: Saint Louis, MO | collected 2010-03-15 | reverse complement strand
TGGAAAAATCACAGGAGCCAATCATCCATTTGTAGAGCATTACAAGTTCTTGCGGAAAAGAACTTTCCTTAATTTTTTGTTATTTTAATTTTTCTAATAATTTTAATGTGTAATCGTACATTCTTTGAGTAGATTCAATTCCCAAATGTTCTAATGGAGTGTGAGCACCAATGATATCTGGACCGAAACTAATCATATCGCAATCAGGAAGTACGCCTTTTAACAAACCACATTCCAAACCAGCGTGGATTGCAGTTACATTAGCTTTGTTGCCAGTCATTTCTTCGTACAATGCTGGTGCAACTTTTGCCAATTCTCCATCAGTGTTGAATTCCCATGCTGGGTATTCTTTTTCGATAACAGTAGTACCATGAGTCAAATAAGCTAGTGATTTGATTTTGTCGAACATATTGTGAAGTTCGCTTTCTACAGAACTTCTTACACAACAAGTAACCTTGATTTTTTCGTCGTCTGCTTCAACAATACCAACGTTAGAACTTGTTTGAACTAAACCTTCGATATCTTGTGAAGTTGAGATAACATCGTTGATTAATAAATACAAGAATTTAACGATTGATTGGGAAGTTTCTTTTGAATAAGAAAATTCTGTTTTTTCTGTTTCTTTAATTTCCAAAACCAAGTTAGGGTCAGTTTTTCTACCTTCGTGACGAACATATTCACCAATTTCGTTTAAAATATCCATCGCTTTATCCAAATCATCTACAGTGATGATAGCGTGAGCGTTCTTAGCAATGGCGTTGTGTTTTGAACCACCGGAGATTTCTTGCAATCTAAAATCCATTTCCAAAGCAACTTTGTTCAAAAGTCTTGCCATAACTTTGATGGCGTTTTTGTTTTGTTTTTGGATTTCAAGTCCAGAGTGACCACCGTTCAAACCAGAAAGAGAAATTTCAATTGCTTTTGATAATCCTTCTGATTTTTCGCTTTTGAAAGTAGTGATAGCATTTGCTCCACCAGAACAGCTTACAATGAAGTCTCCTTCAGTTTCAGTGTCGATATTTAACAAACGAGTTCCGCTTAAATGTTCAGCAGTCACGCCGTTTGCTCCGTCCATTCCACGTTCTTCATCAATTGTTACAAGAACTTCCAATTTTGGATGAGAAACATCATCAGAATCCAAAATAGCCAAGCAAAAAGCAACAGCGATTCCGTCATCTGCTCCTAAAGTTGTGTTATCTGCATAAACATATCCGTCTTTAACGTGCATTGAAATAGGATCTTTCAAGAAATCGTGGTCTGAATCGTCAGTTTTTTCGCAAACCATATCCATGTGTCCTTGCAAAATAACAGGCTCTGAATTTTCGTAACCTTCTGTAGCATCTTTTTTGATAATAACATTGTTAAGAGAATCTTGGTGCACTTCCAATTCTCTTTCCTTTGCAAAGCTAACCAAAAAATCTGAAACAGCCTTTTCGTTTCCTGAACCACGAGGAATATCGTTTAATTGTTTGAACCAATAGAACACTTTTTTTGGTTCTAAATCTTCATATTTTTGCATGAGTAACCTCCTATATATATTCTTACTTTATTATAACTCTTTTACATTATTTTGTAATCTAATTGACAAGATTATTTACAACATTTACGATAATATCCATACCATTAGAGATATCATCGTAGCTCATCTTCGCAAACCCAATTAAAAACACATTAGTGTTCATATTTTTATCCAAATAAAAATCATCGATAGGAATGACATACACGGATTTCTCCCTCAAAGTTTTCAACAAAACATTACTGTCAATCCTCTTATCGACCTTGATTACGACAGATGTGCCACAATCGGTTTTCTCACAATCAATGAATTTGCAGCCGTTAATTTTTGAAAAAATAATTTCGTATTTTTTTGCGTAAACTTTTTTCATTTGATTGACCTGCTTTTCAAAATCTCCGCTGTCGATAAATTTGGACAGTGCAGATTGAACGAAAATCGACACAGGACACCTCTCAGATTTTAGCACAGAATAAAATTTATTCATCAAATTTTTAGGCAAAACCATAAAACTCACACGCATCGCTGGAGTCACCGTACGTGAAAAATTACCAATGTAAATCACCTTATCATTCACATCCAAAGTCTTAAGTGGAGAGATAGGACGAAGCTTATATTTGAATTCTGCATCGTAGTCATCCTCAATTATGTAGCGATTATTTTTTTCGTAAGCCCAATTCAACAGATCAATCCTTTTATTAATCGGCATAATCGCAGAAGTAGGAAACTGATGAGAAGGAGTCACGCTTACAACATTCGCATCTGTTTGTTTCAGAAAATCTATATCAATTCCATCTTCATTCACATCAATCGGCGTACTGTTGAAATTATTGTAAAAACCAATTCCGTGATAAGCATATCCTGGATTTTCGAAACCAAAAACTGGATTGTTAAGAAGATTTTTAATCAAAATCAACAACTCGTTGCTGCCGGAACTCACGACAATTTGATTGGGATTCACGATAATTTCTCTGAAATCCTTCAAATAATTTGAAATAGAACACCTTAAAGAAAATAATCCCAAACCATCGACCTTACCCAAAATAGCATCATCATCTTCATTAATTGAATCCCTGAAAGCTTTTCTGATCTGCTTGTATTTAAAACAAGATTTATCCACACCTGAAAATGAAAAATCATACAGGTAAGAATTCTTTTCTGCAACAATCATATCCTCATCATCAAAGCTTGTATCGCTTTGCAAAATATGACCAGATTTTTCCACAAAAAACCCACTTCTCTCACTGGAGCGAATGTAGCCTTCCTTTTCCAATTGATAATAGGCATTGGATACAGTATTTATCGAAATATTCAGCTCATTAGATAATTTTCTAATAGAAGGAAGCTTGTCATTGGTTTTCAATTGTTTCGTGTTAATCTTTTCTTTTATAGAATCGTAAATTTGATTATACAAATAATCTTTGTCGTTTAAATTTATGAACATAAAATCCTCCGTTGGATTAAGTATAACACATCTGTACCCATAAAATTATTTTATTTTGCTACTATGATTAGATGCAATTTGCATGTATTATAAAGGCGAGGTGATTTTAATGGATATAAATGAAAAATTAAAGGGCGGAGTAATAATGGATGTAATCAATGCTGAACAAGCGAGGATTGCAGAAGCAGCAGGAGCAGTAAGCGTAATGGCACTTGAAAGAGTTCCTGCAGATATTAGAGCTGCTGGTGGAGTTAGCAGAATGAGTGATCCTAAAATGATTGAGGAAATCATGAAAGCTGTCAAAATTCCTGTTATGGCAAAAGTTAGAATTGGTCATTTTGTTGAAGCGCAAATTTTGGAATCATTGGGAATTGATTACATTGACGAATCAGAAGTTTTGTCTCCGGCAGATGACAAATATCATATCGACAAATCAAAATTTAACACTCCTTTTGTTTGTGGAGCGAGAAATTTATCGGAAGCTTTACGAAGAATCAAAGAAGGCGCTAAGATGATTAGAACAAAAGGTGAAGCTGGAACTGGAGATGTTGTTCAAGCTGTTACACATATGAGACAAATCATGGGCGAAATTTCATTGGTGAAGTCTTTGAAGGAAGATGAATTATACGATAAAGCAAAAGAAATGGGAGTTTGCTTTGAATTATTGAAATACGTTCACGAAAATGGAAAATTACCTGTACTTAATTTTTCTGCAGGTGGAGTTGCAACTCCTGCTGATGCGGCGTTGATGAGACAATTGGGAGCTGAAGGTGTGTTTGTTGGTAGTGGAATTTTCAAAAGTGGAAATCCTGAAAAACGTGCCAAAGCTATCGTAAAAGCTGTAGAAAATTACAATAATCCTGATGTATTGCTTGAAGTGAGCAAAGATTTGGGAGAAGCAATGGTGGGAATTAACCCAGATGAAATAAAAGTAATCATGGCTAATAGATAAAACGAAATAAACTAAACAATGGCTACCGATTTTTTAGGTAGCCTTTGTTTGTGATTAATATAAAAGAAACTATTTGTAAATATCACGCCTATGACCAATAGTCAAAGCAAGAATAATCATTTTGTTATCCTCAATTTGACAGATTAGGCGATAATCTCCTATTCGATATCTCCACTGTCCTTTGCGATTTGCTGTTAAACATTTTCCGAATTGGCGAGGATTTTCACAATCAATTAAATTCTTAGTAATCCAAGACTTTATTATTAACTGAGTGTATTTATCTAACTTTTTAAATTCTTTTTCAAATTTAGGAGTAGTCTCTAGATGAAAAATCATAAATCCAATTCCTTCCAAAATTCTGAAATTGGTCTACTCTTTTTCCCGCTTTCTACATATTCTTTATAAGATTCTTCAGCAACAGTGATATCATATTCATTTTCGATTTGTTCAAACAAAGCTCTCTTGAAGGCTTCACCTACAGAAATAGAGTGAATTTTGGCATAACTTTCTGCAAGATTTTTTTCCTCTTTTGATAATCTAATTGAAAAACTCATAAAATACACCTCCTCTCGTAATACATTGTACTACTTTATTACGAATTGTCAATAGGTTTTGTGATATCATTTTCTTTAAATTCATTGTAATAGCTAGAAGTATTTACTATAATTATTAATGAAAGGGGTAGAACATGAAAAAACTAACTACATCAAAATTTTTATTAGATAATAAATCTAAGTTACAAGAAATTATAAAAAATTTGGAAACTGATTTCAAATACGTTTCTATTTTGGGTTGCGATGTTGATGGGGCAAGTTATTCTGTGACTACATCAGCAATTTCATTAAATCCATCTCCTGATTACCAAAGAGGATTCGTAATCAGAGTGTACACTGATTTGGGATTTAGTGAGTATTCATTTAATGAAGTAAATGTAGATGAAGTATGCGAAAATGTCCGTAAAATCGCACTTGAAGATCGTAAAAAAATCGTCGAAGGCTTGGACAGAGTAACTTACGACAGACTTCCAAATGATGATGAAATTACAAAAGAAAGAATCACTGAAGTTGAAAACTTACCAGAACAAGATAATCCAGAAAAAATTATCACTACTTTGCAAAAAATTCACGACGAAGTTAAAGCAAAGTACGAAAAAATCGTTCAACTTTCTTTGAGATTGAATATTACGCAAGTTAACAAAATTTTCTTATCCAAGAATAAAGATTTGTACCAATCTTACGCTTATTCAACAGGATTTGCAATGGCAGCAGCAACTGATGGAAAGAATACTAAATTAGATTTTATTTCTAGTTCTGGATTGTGTGGAAGTGAATTGATTTCTGAATTCAAAAAAGCAGCGGATGATGCTTGTAGAAGAACTGAAGAACTACTTACAGCAGACAGAGTTGTTCCTGGAGAATACGACATAATTTGCGATCCTGATTTTACAGGATTAATCGCTCACGAAGCTTTCGGTCACGGGGCTGAAATGGATATGTATGTAAAAGAACGTGCAAAAGGAAAAGAATACCAAGATAAGAGAGTTGCAAGTGACAAGATAATCATGCACGACGGTGCGACAGCGTTCGATGAAGTATCAAGCTATTTATTCGATGACGAAGGTAACTTGGGAAGAGATACTGTGATTATCGACAAGGGAATTTTGCGTCATGGAATGTGCGACGAATTGTCTGCGATTTTGTTGGGACAAGAATCCACTGGAAATGGTAAGAGAGAATCTTTCAAGAGAAAATCTTACACTCGTATGACGAACACTTTCTTTGAAGAAGGCGAAGATTCTGTTGAAGATATGATTAAATCAGTTGACAAGGGATATTTGTTGGAAGGTTTCTCATCTGGAATGGAAGATCCAAAAAACTGGGGAATTCAATGCGTTGCAATGAAAGGCCGTGAAATCATAGATGGCAAAATAACTGGCAAAATCGTAAGCCCAGTTTATTTGACAGGATATGTTCCTGATTTGTTGCAATCAATCACACAAGTTTCCAACGGACTTGTACTTTCTGGTGGAGGATATTGCGGAAAAGGCTGGAAAGAATGGGTTAAGACATCGACTGGTGGATCATACATTAAGGCAAAGGGGATTTTAAGTTAATGGAAAGATTAATAAATATATTAAAACAAAACGAAAAAATTACCGACTGGATAGTTGTCAACACTGTGTCCAAATCTAACGAAGTATTTTTGATAAAAGACAAAGTAGACATGAACAGAAGTTGCGTGACTAATGAAACATCTGTAAGAGTGTTCGTGGATTTTGAAGAAAATGGCGACAAATTCAAAGGTGACAGCACAGTTGTGTTGAACTTAAGTGACAGTGACGATGAAATCAAAGAAAAAATCGACAGAACTGCTTTTGCAGCGAAATTTGTCAAGAACAAATACTACGAACTTCCAGAAAAAGAAGAAGGTTATGCCATTCTTAAAAACATCAAAGTGTGCGAAGATTTGACAGATAATTTCAAAAAAGTACACGATGTTATCTACAAAGATTACGGCTACAAATCAAAAGTAAATTCTTGCGAAATTTTCGCCTACGAAAATCACAAGCATGTCGTTACATCAAAGGGTGTGGATGTAGAATATCCATCTAATAAGTTTACGTTTGAAATCGTAACTGATTGTAATGTAGGGGATGAACCTGTAGAAATATTCAACGGATATGATTTGACAAGTATCGATTACTTAAAAATCGAAGAAATCGTCGACAAACAACTTTTAGAAACTGAAAAAAGATCCAGCGCCGTTAGAAATGAAAAAATGGAAAATATGAGAGTTATTTTATCGAACGAAGCTGTCGAAGAATTCTTATATTACTATTACGACCAAGCGAGAGATGCGATGATTTATCAACAAATCAGCTCTGCAAAATTAGGCGAGAGATTTTTCGGAGAAAATCCAAAAGTAAACTTCAACATGAAAATCAATCCAACATTGGAGACATCAATCAACAAAAGACCTGTCGATTCAGAAGGTAAAAAACTTGTAGAATATGATTTGTACAAAAATGGTGTCGTAGAAAACTTGGTTACTAATGCAAAGTATAGTTATTATTTGAACGTAAAAAACATGGGACAATCACCAGTTTTCGAAGTGAGTGGTGGAGATATTTCTGTCGAAGAATTGAAATCACAAGATTACATTGAAGTGTTGGCGTTCTCGTCATTCTTGATGGATAGTGCTACGGGAGATTTCGGTGGAGAATTCAGACTTGCAAGACTTGTAAAAGATGGCGTGGAATCATTCATAACAGGTGGTTCAATTTCATTAAATGTAAAAGAAGTTCAAGATTCTATGATTTTCTCAAAAGAATTGAAATCTCGCAAAAACAGCTTAGCACCAGCATTTATTGCGTTTGATAATGTGACTATTGCAGGAAAATAAGGAGGTAAAATTGAAACAAAAAGATAGATTTGGAGTGTTGGAATTATATGCGTATTGTATTGGATATGTCTTGTTGATAACAATCTACAGATTTTTAAGGACAAATGAGTTTGATGCTGTGGGATTTTTGAAAATAGCAGCTACAATTTTTGTAGTAGCATCGGCTGTGTTTGCTATTTTCAACAAAGGATCATTCAAGAAAACATCTTCTGATTACAAACTACCTATGATAATGATAACGGCTGTAGTGTCTATTCTAGTTTCAGTATTTATATTCTAAAAAAATAAAGGTTTGAACATTGGAAATCCAATATTCAAACCTTTTTTAAATTCCGAGAACAAATTCGTCGTCGTTGTGAATTGTTTTAACCAAAAATCCTGATTTAACCAAGAAATAAGTCGTAGTTAATGTGGATAAAACGTCAGATACTGGCATCGCTGACCACACGCCTGTAAGTCCGAAAAGTTTCGGGAAAATCAACATCAACGGCAACAAATAAATAAGTTGTCTTGTCATTGTCAATATGAAACCAATTTTTGGTTTGCCGATTGCTTGGAACAATGACGATCCAATTATGGAATATCCAAGCATGAAAATCATCGAATTGTATATTCTAAGTCCAGGAATTGCAATGTCTTTGATGACTGCATAATCTTCTGGTCTTGAAATAAAAATCTTCACCAACAAATCTGGTCTAAGCATAGTGAATGCCCAGTTCAAAACCATGTATATAGTTCCGGCTACAATAGCAATTCTCAAAGTGTGTTGAACACGTCTGTATTTGTGCGCTCCGAAATTAAATCCTAAAATTGGTTGGATACCTTGATTGATACCAAAAATCGGCATGAATGCAATTTGTGAAACACTATAGATAACACTCATTGATGAAGTCGCCAAGTCGCCACCGTAAATTTTAAGGAAATTGTTGAAAATAATATTAATACCACTAGCTACAAGTTGCATTGCGAATGGAGCAGAGCCAAGTGCAAAAATTTGCTTACAATAGTGCAAATCAAGCTTGAATGTTTCCTTTTTAAGTCTCAAAAGTGCACGGTCTGAAAGAAAATATCTCACAACCCAAATACAAGACAAAATTTGACCTATAATAGTTGCCCAAGCAGCTCCTTGCACTCCCATTTTCATAGGGAAAATGAACACATAATCCAAAATAATATTGCTGATTGCGCCGATAAACATCGTCACCATAGCAGCCCTAGGATTACCCTCGCCACGGATGAAGTTGTTCATTGCAAAACCAACCATTTGAAAAGGTGCACCATACAAAATAATTTTTCCATATTCATAGGCGTAAGGCATCAGAGTGTCACTTGCGCCGAAAATTTTCAAAAACCATTTTAAATTTAAAAGAAAAATCGCTGATATCAAAATCCCGAAAATAATAGATAAAAACATAGACGTGCCGAGGATTATTTCTGATTCTGTTTTCTTACCTTCACCGAATTTGATTGAAGAAAGGGAATTGCCACCCACACCAATCAACATTCCGAATGCCATTAAAAATAAAAAAATCGGGAACATCAAATAAACGCCACCAATTGACATTTGATTTACACCGGCACCTAGGAAAATTCTATCTACAACATTATACAAAGCTTGAACCAACATTCCTACAGTCGCTGGAACTGAAAACTTCCAGATTAATTTTGGAATGGATTCATTGCCTAGAAGATTTGATCGTTGTTCGTTTAAATTTTCTATAATAATCGCCTCCTAATCAAAATAATACAAGTTATTATACATTAAAAAACAAACATAATCAATGATTTATAAAAAAATTCAATAAATAACTAAAGCAATTAAAATCTTATTATGATAATATAGAAGTAAGAATAATAATAAAAAGGATGATAACATGAAAATATTACACGTAATCGCACAACTTCCGAAACAAACAGGAAGCGGCGTTTATTTTACAAACGTAATTCAATTTATGCAACAAAATCATGAAAATGCTGCTATATTTGGAATACAAGATGATATCCAATTAAATTTGGATGAAACAATCAAAAAATATCCAGTCGAATTTAAAAGCGAAAAGTTGAACTTCCCAATAGTCGGAATGAGCGATGAAATGCCCTACGATTCAACAAAATACAGCGATATGACACACGATATGATTGAAGATTGGACAAATGAATTCACAAAACAATTGAAAAAAGCAAAACAAGAATTCCAACCAGACGTCATCGTATCCCATCATTGTTGGATGCTAAGCAGTCTCGTGTTAGATATTTTCGATGAAACTCCTGTATTATTACTAAATCATGGAACCGACATCAGACAAACAAACCTCAACCCAGAATTGTTTATGACTTGTGTGGATAATCTAAACCGTGCACAAAAAGTCCTAGCACTAAGCAAAAAAGACGTAGAACCAATCTCGGATATATTTGGAATCGACAAAGAAAAAATCGTCGTAACGGGTGGAGGATACAACAGCGGCATATTCTACAGAAGAAAAGAAGACCCCGACAATGATAGAATCAGACTTTTGTTTGCAGGGAAATTATCGCACGCAAAAGGAGTGTACGAACTTTGCAAAGCTTTTAAAAAACTAGAAGAAAAATACGATAATTTGGAACTCACATTAGTTGGAGATGTGGATATAGAAACAAAAGTTGAGCTGTGGGATAACACAGGAAATTCACTTCACTTTGATTTGCACAACACATCTTGTCAGAAAAAACTCTCCAATAAAATGAGAGAATCAGACATCTACATTTTGCCAAGCTATTATGAAGGATTGGGACTTATCGCAATCGAAGCATTGGGTTGTGGAATGAGAGTCGTAGTCACAGAAATAGAAGGACTCATAGAAACATTAGGCGATGAAATAAATAAAAGTAGCGCAATTGAATTTGTCGAAATGCCACGACTCAAATCAATCGATGAACCTTATGATTCAGAAATCGAACCATTTGTTGATAGATTAGCAAAAGGAATTGAACAACAAATAATCAGAGTACAAAACAAAGAATCAATACCAGAAAAAATTCACGAATTAGTATTAAAACATTCTTGGGATCATATAATGCTTGAAATCGAGAATGAGTTAATGGAGATTGCAAATTTACAATAGAATATAAAATTTACTGAATGCAGCTTTTAATTTATTAAGAGCTGTTTTTGTGTATATAAGATTGCTAAAAGTAACGTATAAAATTTTAGCTAGCTCAATATTATGTGTTTGAAGATATTGATAAGCACGAAAC
>OLJO01000202.1_pt1 | contig 10734 bp, 9 predicted proteins | sample 1603551 | NCBI WGS metagenome assembly OLJO01 (sample SAMN04436983, study PRJEB24849) | human gut metagenome | biome: human gut; feature: NICU; material: stool | host: Homo sapiens | place: USA: Saint Louis, MO | collected 2010-03-15 | reverse complement strand
GGTCCCGACTTACCCTGAGAGGACGAGCCTTGCTCAGGAATCCTTGGGCTTTCGACGGGGATGATTCTCACATCCCTTTTCGCTACTCATGCCAGCATTCTCACTTGTATATAATCCACAATTGCTTACGCTTTTTGCTTCAATTCATATACAACGCTCCTCTACCGATAGAAAAGCTATTATGCCAGTTGTATGTTGTTAAGTGTTTTAGAAATTGTATCGTTTAATAGTTTTAGTTTGTGTCTTTTCTCTCTTACTTTACTAGTTGATATATTTCCTAAGTCTCACTCCATACTTCTCGCATAATTGCTTTTCTATCCCACAGTTTCGGTATCAGATTTAGCCCCGTTCATCTTCGGCGCATTACCACTTGACCAGTGAGCTATTACGCACTCTTTAAATGTATGGCTGCTTCTGAGCCAACATCCTGGTTGTCTGAGTAGTATTACATCCTTTCCCACTTAATCTGTATTTTGGGACCTTAACTGGTGGTCTGGGCTGTTTCCCTTTTGACTATGAAGCTTATCCCTCATGGTCTGACTCCTGTTCATCGATTTTCAGGCATTCGGAGTTTGATAAGTTTCGGTAGAATTACTTCCCCTAGACTATTCAGTGCTCTACCTCCTGTAATCTAAAACAAGGCTAGCCCTAAAGCTATTTCGAGGAGAACCAGCTATATCCGAGTTCGATTGGCTTTTCACCCCTATCCACAGGTCATCCGATAGCTTTTAAACGCTACCCGGTTCGAGCCTCCAGTAAATTTTACTTTACCTTCACTCTGCCCATGGATAGATCACCCGGTTTCGGGTCTACAACACATAACTTTCGCCCTATTAAGACTCGGTTTCCCTGCGACTTCACATCTTAAATGTTTAATCTTGCTACGTATCGTAACTCGCTGGCCCGTTCTACAAAAAGTACGACATTAGAAGTCTTCTTCCTCTGTCTGCTTGTAGGCGCAAGGTTTCAGGTTCTATTTCACTCCCCTCCCGGGGTTCTTTTCACCTTTCCCTCACGGTACTATTCGCTATCGGTCACCAGGTAGTATTTAGCCTTAGGGGGTGGTCCCCCTATCTTCCCACAGAATTTCACGTGCTCCGTGGTACTCTTCTTAAAGTGTCTCTATTCTGATTTCGACTACAAGACTGTTACTTTCTTTGGTTCTTCTTTCCATAAGATTTGTCTATCAGTTTAGTCTTACTTTAATGGGCTGTTCTCTGTTCGCTCGCCGCTACTTGGAGAATCGAGTTTTCTTTCTTTTCTTGTTCCTACTTAGATGTTTCAGTTCAGAACATTCGCCTCCATACGCTATGTATTTACGTATGGATACTAGAGTGTGTCTAGTAGGTTTCCCCATTCGGATTCCCCCGAGTTACTGGATATTTGCTCCTATTCGAGGTTTTCGTTGCTTGTCACGTCCTTCTTCGCCTCCTGGTGCCAAGGCATCCGCCTTGCGCCCTTAGTTTCTTGACCGGAAATATATACTGTTATTCGATTTTCAATGTGCTTTTGACTTTTGGTTAGGTCAATGGTCGCTTGCTGACAAATCACAGATTTGAAACGCCGCGACACCTGACTTACGACGCAATCGAAGATTGCTGTTAAGTCATTGGTGGAGATAAGGAGATTCGAACTCCTGACCCCCTGCTTGCAAGGCAGGTGCTCTCCCAACTGAGCTATACCCCCATAAAGAACCTTAAAGTAAATACTTGTTGAGTTAGCACTCCTTAGAAAGGAGGTGATCCAGCCGCACCTTCCGATACGGCTACCTTGTTACGACTTCACCCCAGTCATCAATCCTACCTTCGACTGCTCCTCAATTAGGTCACAGGCTTCGGGTATTATCAACTCCCATGGTGTGACGGGCGGTGTGTACAAGACCCGGGAACGCATTCACCGCGACATTCTGATCCGCGATTACTAGCAACTCCGACTTCATGTAGGCGAGTTGCAGCCTACAATCCGAACTGGGATTGGCTTTGGAGTTTTGCATTATATCACTATATAGCTTCCCTCTGTACCAACCATTGTAGCACGTGTGTAGCCCAGGACATAAAGGGCATGATGATTTGACGTCATCCCCACCTTCCTCCGATTTGTCATCGGCAGTCTACTTAGAGTCCCCGACTTTACTCGCTGGTAACTAAGTATAGGGGTTGCGCTCGTTGCGGGACTTAACCCAACATCTCACGACACGAGCTGACGACAACCATGCACCACCTGTATGGATGTCTCATAAAGAGAGGGGTATATCTCTATACCTTTCACCCACATGTCAAGCCCTGGTAAGGTTCTTCGCGTTGCATCGAATTAAACCACATGCTCCGCTGCTTGTGCGGGTCCCCGTCAATTCCTTTGAGTTTCACACTTGCGTGCGTACTCCCCAGGCGGAATGCTTAATGTGTTAACTTCGGCACCGAGGTTTGACCCCCAACACCTAGCATTCATCGTTTACGGCGTGGACTACCAGGGTATCTAATCCTGTTTGCTCCCCACGCTTTCGTACCTCAGCGTCAGTTTGTGTCCAGAAAGTCGCCTTCGCTACTGGTATTCCTCCTAATATCTACGTATTTCACCACTACACTAGGAATTCCACTTTCCTCTCCACTACTCAAGTTTATCAGTTTCCAATGCTTTACGGGGTTGAGCCCCGATCTTTAACATTCGACTTATTAAACCGCCTGCGTACCCTTTACGCCCAATAATTCCGGACAACGCTCGCTCCATACGTATTACCGCGGCTGCTGGCACGTATTTAGCCGGAGCTTTCTTCTATGGTACTGTCATTATCTTCCCATAGGACAGAACTTTACGATACGAATACCTTCTTCGTTCACGCGGCGTCGCTGCATCAGGGTTTCCCCCATTGTGCAATATTCCCCACTGCTGCCTCCCGTAGGAGTTTGGACCGTGTCTCAGTTCCAATGTGGCCGTTCATCCTCTCAGACCGGCTACTGATCGTCGCCTTGGTGGGCTGTTATCTCACCAACTAGCTAATCAGACGCGAGCCCATCTATGACCGATAAATCTTTGACCGTTAAAACATGTGTTTCTACGATTTTATGCGGTATTAATCCCGGTTTCCCGAGGCTATCCCACTGTCATAGGCAGGTTGCTCACGCGTTACTCACCCGTTCGCCACTCTCATTAGTAATCTTCCACCGAGGCTTCTGTCTACTAAATCCCGTTCGACTTGCATGTGTTAAGCACGCCGCCAGCGTTCGTCCTGAGCCAGGATCAAACTCTCAATTTAATGTTTGTTTGAAGCTAGCTTTTCAGCTGACTTTTGCTTTTTTTATTCTCACCGAATTATTGTTTGGTTTGTACTTCTCTCAAAGTATTTACTTTATTTAATTTATTAAGGTTCTTTGTTAAATTATTACGTTGCCTCAAGTGACAACTATTAAAGTATACTATACTTTTTTTAGCTTGTCAAGACTTTTTTAAAACTTTTTTAAATTCTTGTAAACTTAATCAAGTTTTTGTTACGTCTCTTACAGACAACTATTACAGTATACGCTCCTAAATGATACTTGTCAAGTGTTTTTTATAATTTTTTCAATTTTTTTCTAATCATGTATAATATAAAGTAAGAAAGGTGGTATTTATGGGATTTACAAATGATGATATTTACAGAGTTTTCTCTATGTATCAGGAATGTTTGATGGTAAATTGTTCACTTTTGAATAAGCTCGATGAGAATTTGAGCAACAGAGACCACGGTAGCAATCTCAATAATGGTTTTAGCGAACTTTTCACATGCTTTCCTGATTTCAAATCAGAAAACCTATCAACACAATTCAGTAATCTATCATTTCTATTTACATACAAAGTAAAAGGCGCAACATCTCCTATCTACTCTTATGTATGTGATAAGGTTTCAGAATATCTTACAGATGTAGATGTTATCGACCGTGATATGTTTGGAGAAATTTTGAAAATCACGACTGAATCTGTGAAACTTGTTGGAAACTGTAAGTTAAATGACAAGACAATTCTAGATTGCATTCACGCTGCAACAGAAAGCTTTGAAAAAAACAAAAATGAAAATACAATTAAATTAATGAAAAAAATAAGTGTAGATTGCAAGATGGCTTGCGAACAAACTTCAGAAATGACAGCCAACAAAGGCAAAGCACGTCACAATGCGATTTTCTCCGTTGGAGTAATCGACCCTGGTGCTTATTCTTTGTTTTTGTTTTTCGACACATTATACAAATATGTACTCAAAAAAAGACGCACAAAATAAAATCTCAATTCAACTTTTAAGTTAAATTGAGATTTTTTCTTTATTCTTCTTCCAATCCTAGGATTTTGAGTTCTTCATCAGTAAGTTCTCTGAAATCTCCTTCTTCCAAGTCCTCTGGCAACTTAAAATCGCCTATTTGAACTCTTTGAAGTTCAATAACTTCATTGTCAACTTTTTCGAACATTCTTTTAACTTGGTGGTATTTGCCTTCCTTTATAGTAAGGTAGCAATTATAATCGTCGATAATTTCCATCGTAGCAGGTTTCGTTATGATATCTTCCGGCATCAACTTTATACCTTTTTCAAATGTGTCGTTGTATTTCTCATCGACCTTATCCCTCAAAGTAACCTTGTACTTCTTGGACACATCTTTCTTCGGAGAAATCAAATTATGTGCAAATTTTCCGTCGTTCGTTATAATCAAAAGCCCTGTCGTATCCAAATCCAACCTTCCTACAGGATTCAAATCAAACACACAAAGTTCTCCCATATCGTCAATCACAGTCTTGTGCATAGGATCTTTCGAATGACTCGTCACACCTTTTCTCTTGTTCATCACGAAATACAAATACTTTCTGTACTCAATAACCTCGTCGTAGATTTTCACCACGTCGTTGTTTTCATCTATATGCTCAGAGGACTTCTTCACAGTCACATCATTCACCGTAATAATCCCCTTTTTCACCATTTGTTTTATCTCTTTTCTAGTTGCGATCTTCATCTCGCTAAGCATTCTATCTAATCTCATATCTCTCCTTATGGTACAATAATTTTGGGTGATGTAATGTTTAGTATATATTTTTTAACAATAAATTTAATAACTTTCCTAGCCTTCCTTATAGATAAAAGGAAAGCCATTCACAACAAATACCGAATTTCTGAAAATGTTCTGATACTCTTGTGCATACTCGCTGGCTTCATCGGAGCAATGAGCTCCATGATAATCTTCAAACACAAACTATACAAGAAGAAATTCACCATCTCAATCCCATTGATTTCATTGGTTTATCTTGTAGCATTCGTCTTAATTAGCCGAGGAATTTTTTCATTAAATTAAGCTTCTTGTCCGTAAATGGTTTGAATCTAAATGGATTGTCGACTTTTCTGGAAACATAGACCGATTGTTTGTGTGAAAAAGTGTCAAATCCCCATTTTCCATGATAATGACCAAGTCCGCTATTTCCAAATCCACCGAAAGGCGCCTTGTTGTTGGAGATGTGCATCATACAATCATTGATGCATCCTCCGCCAAATCCCACAGAATTAGTGATATAATCGCACAATTTCTTGTCCTTAGTGAACACATAAAAAGCCAACGGATTGTCCATTCTTCTTATGTGCATCAACATCGCATCGATATCAGTGTATGAAATCACAGGAAGTAACGGCCCAAATATCTCGTCTTTCATTATCTCATCATTAAAAGTTGCATCAGTAAACACACACGGTTCAATAATCATCTCATCATCGTGGTATTTCCCACCGATTCTGTCCGTTCTATCTTTCATAATTTTTCTGAACTCGTCGTATTTCGCCTTAGTTTTTATCCTAGACATCTCTGAAATGTCGGAATAATTCTCGTCGATTTCCTTCAGTATATAATGCATAAGCCTATCTTTAATGCTTTCTTCAACCACCAAATAATCAACAGCCACACAAGTTTGTCCGGAGTTTGTGAACTTCGCCCAGCAAATCTTCTTCGCTGTATCTTGTAAATCAACATCCTTGTCCACAATACAAGGACTTTTGCCACCCAATTCCAACACACAAGGCTTCAAATTCTCAGCCGCTTTTTTATACACCGACTGTCCTCTATTTTTACTACCGGTAAAGAAATAAAAGTCAAACTCTTCTTCCAACACATCATCATAACTTCTGTCATTTTCAAGATGAACGACATCTTCCACAGGATTCAAAATCTCTTTCATAAGCTCCCTAATCTTAGGATTTTTTCTACTCATCATCAAATAAACACTATTTCCAGCGGCAATGGCATCAATCACAGGAATCATACTCAAATTAAAAGGATAATTCCACGGACTGATAATCAAACACACCCCGAACGCTCTGTTTCTGATCTCAGTTTTATTGGGAAAAGTCAACAAATCAAAAGAAGTATTCTTCGCCCTTGCAAGTTTTACAGTGTTATTAATGAAGAAATTCAGCTCCTGCATCACAGTTGCATACTCTGTCATAAAAGCTTCGTATTCGCTTTTTCCGATATCTTCCTTCAAAGCCAAGATTATCTCTTCCCTATGATTTTTCACAGAATCTCTTAGTTTTCTCAGATACAAAACCCTAATAGAAGGCTTCAACAAAACCGTTTGAGATTTTTCTCGTAAGTTTTCAATCATAATTTACCTCTCTATAAAAAATAAGCCAACTGATTCGTGTAAAATCAGTCAGCCTATAATTACTTTTCATTAATACGTACAAGTCCTATCAAATTGCCGTTAACATTTCTAATTGAATCTATTGATTTTTCAATGTCGCTCTTTTTAGTTTCTCCAACCTTGTACACCAACAAAGTCGCATCGCAAATCGCTGACAACGCAACAGCATCAGAATAAGCTTCGATTGGAGGAGTATCGATAATCACATAGTCGTAGTTATCTTCCAAAATACGGATGAAATTCTTCATAGCTTCACTTGAAATAATCTCATTTGCGTTTGGTGGAATAGCTCCAGCGTGAATAATATCCAAATCCCATATCGATTCGTCGTGACTTATCGCAAGATTGTAGTCCATCTTATTTACAACGACATTTGTAACGCCGATTTCAGTGTCAATATCGTAGAAATTCCTCAAACTTGGTCTTCTCAAATCCATATCCACAATAACAACCTTGTGATTGGACAAAGCGAAGCTTTTCGCCAAGTTAGCAGCCACAGAAGTCTTACCTTCTCCAAAAAATCCCGAAGTAACCACGATAGACTTAATATTTGCCCCTGCGAACTTCACATTAGTTCTTAGATATTTGTATTGTTCATTAAACAAAGTCTTATCCTTCATCTATCATAGCACCCCTTTCATCAACATAAGGAATATCTCCAATAACATTTACTCCCAAATCTTCAACATTAGTGCCCACTCGCATGACATCATCGTGAGATTCTCTCACCATAAAAGCTATCAGTGAAATAAAAAATCCCACAGCATATGCCAACAAAGTGTCCTTAACCAAATTTGGAGACACAGCTTGTAATGGAGCAGAAGAGTATTCCAACACCTTAACACTGTATTCATCTGCATCGTTCTTCACAGTGATATCTGCCAATTCATCTGCAATATCTCTTGCACGTTGAATAACAGTATCCTCAACATTTATACTAACAATCTTTGAGTTCTCGTCTGAAATGATGATTTTTTTTCCCAAATCTTCAACATTTGACCTCAACTTCAAGTTTTGCTTCACTTCAGTCAACACCATTCTAGACTTAACCAAAGACTTCACAGTTTCTATTTGAGTAGTAGAAGTGTTGCCACTTTTAGCGCTCACTACAACCTTGGAATCCACACTGTACACAGGTCTCACCCACATAACATCGTAGCAAATCATCGCAATCCCGAACAAAAGTGCCACCATAACAATAGGCACAAATCTATTTCTCAAAGTTCTTACAAATAAGTTATCTCTCATCTTATCTCCTCTTACCAAAAATCTTCGACAAAACCCCACCGCTCTTCTTCTCTAATACAGGAATCCTGTCTATTCTTTCATCTTCCACGATAAGTTGTGGATTAAGTCTCATAATCAAATCAAAATAATCCGAATCTATAATCTTATGAAGAGATTTAATCCCATCTCTAATATATTCTGCCTCATATGCATTTTCAGATTCCGTAGCCACAACATCCACCATTTGTCTGTCCAACAACTCCTTAGCAGTCTTGAACAACCTGCTAGATTTAGGCTTAACCACAGAACTCATATCCAATTGCACCAAACAGTCCCTTTCCTTCAAAGAAATCAAATAGTCTGGATTTTCTTGGACGTATTTGCATCTTTCCGGATGAACGATAATCGGAACATATCCTTTGATTTGGATATCGTATATAAACTTATTCAAATCCTTGTATTCAGTTGTACTTGGAAGCTCAAGCAGAATATATCTGGAATAATTAATCGAACTAATCAGATCATTGTGAAAATACTCCATCATCTTAGGATCACAGCTCATCAAATTGCCCGACAACACCTGAAAATCAATCTTTTGATAATCAAGTTCCTCATTAATTCTGTCGATAAGAAGTTGCTTTTCATCAGATGTCAGAACCCTTCCATTCGTAGAAATCTCAGAGGCACTCACAACCTTTTTGTAACCAAGTCTCACATATTCTATTGCAGTCGCAATAGCCTGATCCATATTACTCGAACCATTCTTCATGTCCGCCATTATCTTACTATTAATATCAATCATTTACTCACCCAAAAATTCCTTAGAAACAAAACCTACTTGACCATTAAAATCAACCTTAATCCAAGTAGCCCCATCGTCATCCTTTGTTTCTTCGATAACCTTAAGCTCATCATTCTTTTTTAGCTTAGTCACAATATCAGAATTAGTGCTAGCTTCACTTCTCATATTCAAAATATCCGCAGTAACCTTCATAGTCTTCTTTTCAGTAGATTCTTCTGGTTTATTAGAATCAGCGTTTTCTTCAGAAGGCTTTTCAGTAGTTTCTTCCGGCTTTGAATCCTCAGGCTTAGCTTGTTCTGTAGACTCATTTTCCACAGATTCTGTTACTTCCGTATTTCTCATCGATTCGTAGTGTTCCGGTTTTCTCAAACAACCCGTCGTCAACACCAAAACCAAAATCGCAATAGGTATCAATCTCTTCATCTTATCATCTCCTAATTAACAATTATTATTTTAACATATATTAAGACTTTTATACACATAAAAATCCGCAAAAAATCACTACATACATTATACCATCAAACGCAAAAATAGTAACGTGACAACCTACTTATTATTATATATAATAATAGAAGATGATCATATTAATATAAGGAGAAAATTTTGAAAATTTCAATAATAGGATATTCTGCATCAGGAAAATCCACACTAGCACAAGACATATCACAAACATACGATCTGCCATTGCTTCATCTTGACCAAGTAAATCACACAGAAAATTGGCAAGAACGTGACCTTGACGAAGCGATTAACATAGTAGAAAATTTTATGAAACAAGACGATTGGGTAATAGACGGAAACTATAGCAAATTAAAGAAAACAGAAAGACTCGCTCTATCTGACATCATAATCTTCCTTAACTTCAACAGATTCAATTGCCTTGCAAGAGCCATCAAACGCTACATCAAATACCATGGCAAAACCAGAGAAAGTTTACCAGACAATTGCCCCGAAAAACTGGACTTTGAATTTATCAAGTGGATACTCATAGATGGTCGTAGCAAAGAAAAACGCGAAAACTATGCCAATATGAAAAAACACTACTCCCACAAATGGATTCAAATCAATAACCAAGAAGAACTCACAAAATTTAAGAAATACCTTCAACGAACTAACGCGAGCCTGTAATATGGCTCTTTTTTTGTTGGATTTTTTATTTTTTTGCATATAAAAATACCCGATCATATGATCGGGTATCTTCATCTCAATAAACTACAGAACCAAATCTATAATTTATTCTTCATCTTCTTTTTTCTTCCTTGAAACATACAATCCACCCAAAGTAGATAGTGCTGCAGCAGCCATCATCATAGCTTCTGATTCAATACCTGCTTTTGGTAATTTAGTTGGATTATTTGGTTTACGTGATGGAGAATCTTGACCGTCTTTACCATTGTGAGTTGGTGCGTTTTTGTCAGTCTTTCCAACAATTACATCAGAACCCTTGATAGTCTTTGTTGATTTATCTGGGTATGTGATTGTAACTGTTCCATCATTACCAACTTCAACCTTAGTTCCTTCTGGCAATTTATCCTTGTTAGCTTCTTCAATCTTATTCTTAACTTCTTCTTTTTCTTTGTCTGTTAAGTGATCAGAATCTTCTACAGTTGTCTTTCCTGGAACTGTTGGTTCAACCTTATCAGCGATTTTTCCATCTGAAGGTTTGTTTCCATCTGATGGTTTATTTCCGTCTGAAGGTTTGTTTCCATCTGATGGTTTATTTCCGTCTGATGGTTTATTTCCGTCTGATGGTTTTTCTCCATCTGATGGTTTGTTATTATCACCAGGTTTTGATGGATTTGTATTATCGCCAGGTTTTGGTGGGTTTGTTGGATCTGCTGTTCCGCCAGTGTTGTCACTTTCTTTTCCGTTCAATGCTGCTTTAGCTTTTGTTAATGCATCTTTAGCTTTGTTAACTTCTTCTTGAGTAGCGTCTTTGTTTTCAAGTACTTTCTTTGCATCTTCTAATGCTTTGTCGTATGCATCCTTTTTGTCTTTGTCTGCATTCTTGTACTTGTCTGATGCTTTTGTTGAGTCTTTTTTAGCTACTTCAGCTTCAAGTG
>OLJO01000179.1_pt1 | contig 11747 bp, 6 predicted proteins | sample 1603551 | NCBI WGS metagenome assembly OLJO01 (sample SAMN04436983, study PRJEB24849) | human gut metagenome | biome: human gut; feature: NICU; material: stool | host: Homo sapiens | place: USA: Saint Louis, MO | collected 2010-03-15 | reverse complement strand
AACGACGCCACCGAGTTTTTCGATCATTTCGATGGTTGCTTTAACGGTACCACCCGTAGCCAAAAGGTCATCAACGATGAGGACGCGTTGGCCTGGTTTGATGGCATCTGCGTGCATACAGAGGGTATCAACGCCGTATTCTTTTTCGTAGTCAGCAGAGATGACTTCACGTGGCAATTTACCAGGCTTACGGACAGGCGCAAATCCAATTCCCAACTCAAAAGCGACCGGACATCCAACGATGAAACCACGCGCTTCAGGACCAACGATCATATCGATTTTCTTATCTGTCGCGTATTGAACGATTTCACGAATCGCATAACTATAAGCATTGCCATCTGCCATCAAAGGGCTGATATCACGGAAGGTAATTCCTTCTTGTGGATAGTTTTCAATGCTTGCAATGTAATCTTTTAAATTCATGGTTAACTTTCTTTCATAAAAATTTTTTTACATTCCATTATATCATGAATTCTACTAACTTGCATCATTTTTTGCCAAATCATTTTCCCAAGCTCCCGCGTCAAAAGCAAAAATCCCACATCCGAAAAATGATGTGGGATTGAATTCCAAAAAAACTTACTATTCTTCTATGAATTTATTGTACTCGATTTTCATATCTCCCAAGTTTTTCAGGGAATATCGGGAGCTTCCATTTTTGAACCAGGTACCAAGGATGTATTGTTCAGCGACTTTCTTACTTTGGTCTCGAAGCCAAGCACGGTCTTTGCCATAGGTAGCAAGTTTCTCAAGGAGTTGCTGGCCCTCGTAGGTAGTATCTTCTTTAGAAAGGTAGACCTCCTTCTGAAAAAACAGCTTTTTTGACGAGTCGTATTTAAATATAAATCCGAGTGTCACACCTTTTTCCAATTTAAAATCATACATATAGGTCCAGTTGGGAGTTCCTCTAAACATCATCACGGACAAGTCTTCGTTTCCATCAACAATTCCTTTTGAATAATGGTAGGTTTGAAATCCCTCATCTTCTTTCCAGATACCATCATTTCCTATCGTTTCTGTAAAGGGCTTAAACATCACATAGCGCATCAAGCCACCATTTTCAGAGTAGACAATCTCATCCATGGGATTTTTTAAACTCAGGTAGATTCCTAGCCAATAAAGAGCTAAAAGCAGGAAGGGGCTGAGCCAGAGAAACTGTTTTAGGTGTTTTTTCATAAGGTCTGTCCTGTCAGATAGTCATAGATTTCACGAACCGTCCCAAGGGCCATCAACTCCTGCTCTTTCACCGTTTGTTTGAGTTTTTGGTAGATGGTGCTTTCAGCGATTTCCCGTTTTTCTGCTTCTTTATTGACCTTCATGACCCCATTTTCAATGGTCACAAAGCCCAGCTCTTGGAAGATCTGGATCATTTTGACCAAGAGGATCTGCTGGATCTTGAGATAGGCTGCTAGGTCTTTCAGTTTGTAGCGGACATCAAACTCTGGGTACTGGTAGATGGTCTTATAGAGCTTGGCATACTGGTCCCTGCTACCGTAGCCTGTTAGATAGTAGGCTTTGGCGATCTCATTTTTGAAATAGACGGCTTGCAAATCATGCTCTTGGAAGATTTGCCGTAGTTGCTCTATATCCTCTGGGATATTTCCAACCACCACAGCGGATGCCCCAGATAGATCTGGCAATTCTTTAGTAAAATCCAGAACGGGAACACCTGCGGGGAGGCTGACATTTTTAGAGCGGATATTAAAGAGCTGCACGCCGTCCACACGCGCATCAACCAACATGAGCTGAAGGGTTGTTTGGCCATTCCATTGGTTGACCGACAACTGCACGGCTAGCTCTAGGTCTTGCGCTTGCGCAAACTCTGCCTCTAAACTTCCCAAGCCAAAGGCAACCACCTCAAAGGTCGCATCTTCTTGAGAGATCTTGAGTTTCAAGTGGGTATTGCCAGCTCCCATCGAGCGTGCCCCTTCTACCTTGAAATTACGGACCAGAAAGACTGGTTTTTTATTGTCCATGCCAAAAGGGCTCAAGCGATCAAAGTTTTTCAAGGTCTCAAGCGTTAGTTCTGTTAGATGTAGTTCCTCATCGATGGCTAAGGTGGACTTGCTACTGAGATCAATCTCTTGCTCTCGAATATAATCCGTAAGGGCCTGAGACAAGGAAGGGAGTTGGTCCACATCTAAGGTCATCCCTGCTGCACCGGCATGTCCTCCAAAGGCGACAAAGAGCGACCGGTGAGGATCGAGAGCCTCAAAGATATTGAACGACTCAGGACTCCGAGCGCTCCCCTTAGCCCGTCCATCTTCGATGCTTAAAACAACAACCGGCTGGTGAAGTTCTTCTAAGAGACGACCGGCAACAATGCCAAGCACTCCCGGATTCCAGCCTTCTTTAGCCAAGACCTGGGCAGACAAGCTTGGGTCGACCATGGTTTTAGCTTCGTCGTAGATGCTTTGGACGATCTCTTTTCGTTCCTCATTCTTTTGATGAATCATGAGAGCAATCTCGTGCGCTTCTTCATCGTCAAAACCAGTCAGTAGTTCGATGGCTGGATTTGGGTCATCGAGGCGACCAAGGGCATTGAGACGAGGGGCGATCTGAAAGCCAATTGTTTCTTCATTGACATCCTCCAGACGAATCCCTGCGATCTCCAAAAGCTCCTGCAAGCCCATCCTCTGGGTATGTTGGAGAACACCCAGACCGTATTTAACCAGAATTCGATTTTCATCTGTCAGACTCACCATGTCAGCGATGGTCCCGATCGCGACCAAATCTAAAAGATCAACCGGCACTTCTTCTAAGAGGGCACAGGCCAACTTAAAGGCCACACCACAACCTGCTAGATAATGGAAGGGATAAGCCGCATCTGGATGCTCCGGATGGATGATCGCATAAGCATCCGGCAAGTCCTCTGGCATAGAGTGGTGGTCCGTTACAATGACATCTACTCCCATTGCCTGGGCCATAGCGATGGCTTGATTACCCGCGACACCATTGTCCACCGTGACAATCAAAGAAATACCTTGCTGCTCGATAAAGTACTTGTAGACACTCTCATTGGGACCATAGCCGTCTGTGAAGCGGTTGGGTAGGTAGACTTGCACCTCTGCTCCCATCTGCTCCAAGGTTTCCTTTATAATAGAGGCCGAAGTCATCCCGTCCGCGTCATAGTCTCCATAGATGAGGATCTGCTCGTAATCTTCGATGGCCCGACGAATGCGCTCCACTGCCTTGTCCATATCATGGAGCAAATATGGGTCGTGTAGCTTCTCCAGCTTGGGTTCTAAAAAGTCTTCTAAATCCTCTTTGGTCTGAATGCCACGCTCATACAGCAAGGTTGCTACAGATGCTTCTAGGCCTGCTTTTTTGGCAAGGGCTAAAAAGGCCTCATCTGCACTTGGCGAAGCTAACTGCCAATCATATTTTGAAGTGATCATCTAGCTTTTGGTCTCCTCTTTTTCTTATCTGAATATTATAACATGAAAGGCTAAAATGGCGGGAAATAAAAGGTCGACTTATACAAAAACCAAAATCAACATTTTGCCTTATTTTTGTTGCATTTAACTTGACTTATCACACTAAAAGAATATAATAATGTTGATAATAATCTTTTAAAAATGTAATGGGATGATTATTCTGTTAAGTTTGCACTGCTTATTATCATTTTATATTATGAAGCGTAAATTTCTTCCGTTTTTCTATCGAATCATTGTTTTTAGAAAGTTTGTTTCAGGTCCAACCAATCCTCTAGTATGGACAGACTAAAGATAGGATATTGAGGTATGCCCCCATATTTTCTCAATAGAGGTAAGGTCCTTCTTCTCTAAATACATGTTCAAATAAAGCAACTGATTGTATGGAGCAAAGATCAGGAGTTTTTCAGTTTTAGGAGATATCACTATATAGAAAAACTTTACGAAATTTATGCAAAAGAAAGGAATTGAGGCCAATTGAAATCTCTTTATAAAAAGATAGTTGCATTTGTAGCTATCATCGCCGTGGTAGCCTTAGGCTTGTCTGTGATCAAACCTGTTAGCGCGGCTTCTGTTTCACCAACTGTTACCAATTTAAAGGCTCAGGCAAGTGGACAAAAAGTTACCTTTTCATTTGACTGGGATTTAACTGGGAAGTCAGTTAAAGAAGGCGATACGTTTACCATTGATGCTCCAGAAGGTGTCAATATCACTGAAGTTGCAACTCAATCACTCCAAGCAAATGGAGCTGAAGTCGCAACCATTTCGATGACAAACAAAAAGATTACTTTCACCTTTAAAAAAGCAATCGAATCCATGAACGAAAACGTTAAAGGTGGTTTCTCATACAATGCAGTATGGGACAACACTCCAGGAAATCCTGGAAATAAAACTGCCACTTCTAAAGTCGGTTCAGAATCTGTCATCATTACACGTCCTGATGGACCTGGCGTATTTGAATCTGTGTTGAACAAGTACAACCTTGATGGTTCCTATGTAACTAAGCAATTCAAATTAGACGCATCTGAAAACTATGCATGGTTAAATGTTGGAGATGACTACTATCTAACAAAATGGTTCATCCGTATCAACGGAGATGGTAAGAAACAAGCCATCACAAACCCTGTTGTGTCAGATAAAATCCAAGCCCCAGCAGTCGATTACTCAAAAATCACTTTTGCTCCTGCTGCAAACCACGCTGCAAATGAATTCTTTGTGGGAACTTACTTGAAACCATCCTTCACTTTAAGAAAAGGTGGACAAGTAGTGGCTTCTGGTTGGGACTTCTGGAAACATGTGAAATTCGATGCGAACGGCAATGGATTTACCGTGAATTTATCAGATGTCAGTGATGTCTTTAAAACAGCATCTAGCGATGAATTGATCGTTGAATACCAAACATTAATTCCTAAGACAACCATCCGTGTTGACAACAATGCTACATTGACAGCTGATGAAATCACAACACCTCAAACTGACCCAGCATTCTGGAACAACCCTGAATTGAAATTCTGGGTTAGCGGTGATAAAACTGTCACTGTTCAAAAAGAATGGGTTGGTGACGAAGAAGCTGACCGTAAAGATATTACTGTTCAATTGTATGCGGACGGCAAAGCTTTGGATGGGATGACACAAACCCTTACAAAAGCTTCTGGCTGGAAAGCAGCATTTACGAAATTACCAGGTATCAAAGATGGTAAGGCCATTGAATATTCAGTAGTAGAAACAAACACTCCTGAAGGTTACACTTCTAAAGTTGAGAAAATTGATGATGACAACGTGATTAAAGTGGTCAACACATCAAACAAACCAAAGGTGACTGAAACTACTGCAGACCTTGTCGTTAAAAAAGCTTTCGAAGTAGCTGGTGATCAGGAACATAAACAAGTTCCAGTCACAGAAGGTCAATTTGAGTTTGTCTTGAAAGACGAAAACAACAAAGTAGTCGAAACTGCCAAGAACCAAGCAGACGGCACTGTTAACTTCAAGTCTCTAACCTTCAATAAAGAAGGTAGCTATACATACACGATCACTGAAAACAAAGGTACGGATGCTACTATCAACTATAGTACACAAAGCATCACTGCTACCGTTGATGTAAAAAAAGAAAACGACAAACTCGTCGCTACTGTCACTTACTCAGGTGGAGATGGTGAACAAAAAAATACGATCACCAATACTCAAAACAAACCAAAAGTTTCAAATGCTAAAGTGACCTTAACCCTTAAAAAAGCATTTGAAGGTGGCGAACTTAAGGGTGATGACTTTGAGTTTGTTGCAAAAGATGCAAACGATAAAGTTGTTGGCACAACCAAGAACAAAAAAGATGGTTCAATTACTTTTGATAACATCACTGTAGACAAAGCAGGCACATTCAAATATACCATCACTGAAACAAAAGGTACGGACAAAACCATTACCTACAGTGATAAAACCATCACGGCTACAGTTGTAGTGGTTGAAAAAGACAACGCCTTGGTTGTAGAACAAATCAGCTACTCTGATGGTCAAACTGAGACAAATACGTTCACCAACAAAAAAGAAGCTCCTAAAACAGAAAGTGTAACAGCTACACTTCAAGTGAACAAGCTCCTTAAAGAAGGTGAAACATCCTTACCGTTGACAGACGATCAATTTGAATTTGTCTTGAAAGAAGGAAACAATACCCTTGAAACTGCCAAGAACAAGGCAAATGGTACTGTAACCTTTAAGGACCTTTCTTATAGTGAAGAAGGAACACATACTTATACCATTACCGAAAATAAAGGTACGGATGCTTCTATCAACTATAGCACACAAAGCATCACGGCTACTGTCGATGTGAAGAAAGCAAACGACAAACTCGTCGCTACTGTGACTTACTCAGGTGGGGATGCTGAAAAAGGAGATACGTTTACAAATACGAAAACACCTCCAACTCCTGTTCCTCCAACAGTGAAACCAACGTCCGCTCAATTCAAGGCTAAAAAAGTATTGGCGATCAATGGTTCGAGCGATCGTACATTGAAAGCAAATGAGTTTACTTTCCTTCTCAAGGATCAAAATGGTACGCTCGTTGATACTAAGACAAATGGTGAGAATGGTGATATTCTCTTCAATCCAGTAAGCTTTAATGAAGCTGGTACTTTCACCTACACAATTGCTGAACAAAAACCAGCTACACCGGAATCAGCCATCACTTATGATGAAGCTGTTCATACTGTCACAGTGACTGTCACAAAAGATGCAACTGGACAATTGAGCGCGGATGTGCAATACGATGGTAAGAAAGATACTCCTACCTTTACCAACACCTATACGCCTCCGACACCTCCAACTCCAAGTGAAAAACAAATTACCACAAGTAAGATTTTAGAAGGTCGTGACCTTCAAGGTGGCGAATTTAGCTTTAACCTCTTGGACGAAAATGGAACCGTTCTTCAAACAAAACAAAATGCTGCAGATGGTACAGTGACATTTGATGCGATCGCCTACACGGAAGCGATGATTGGTACTCATAAATATACCATTAAAGAAGTCGTACCAGCTGATCAGGCAAATATCCAATATGACGAAGGTCAAGTGGATGTCACAGTGACCGTCACAAAAGATGAAGCATCAAACGCTATCCAAGCAGTTGTTTCATACGGTGCGAAGAAAACCTTTATCAATAAGGTCATCCCACCAACTCCACCAACAGTGAATAATCCTGAATTGAAACTTTACACCCTTAGAGTTCGTAAGGTAGATGAAAAGGGTGATTACCTTGCCGGTGCGGTATTTGGACTCTTTGAAGCGGATGGTGTGACACCTGTTGCAAATCCTTATGGTCAAGGCCAAGCACAAGCGATTTCTGGTCAAGACGGACTTGCAAGCTTCGTTGGATTTGAAGCTAAAGAGTATGTCATCAAAGAGCTCTCAGCTCCAAGTGGTTACCAACTTTCAGATACAACCATCAAGGTCTCTGCAAGCGACTTTGCTTCTGCAACAAACCTTGTCGTTGATAAAGGAAACGTGGTGAATAAACTTCTTCCACCTCCACCATCAACAGATATTCCAAATATACCAACACCAAGTAATAGCAAACCTAAAACTCCATCACCAAATGGAGATAAGCCTAAGCCTAGTGACAAACCTAAATCTAGTGAAACTCCTAAATCTAGTGACAAGCCTAAAGAAGGTAAACGATCTCTTCCTTCAACAGGAACTGCAGATCATTTAGGACTTCTTGTAACTGGTTTGACATTCGTCGCTACAGCTATTGCTTCTATGACACTTAAGAAGAAGGAAGACTTCTAAGCAACATGAAAGATCTAGTCAAACACGACTAGATCTTTTTTTGTATCTGCTTCTCTTATTCTGGTTTGTTTTGATCTTCATAAAAAATAACTTTCCCATCTTTAACTTTGAATGAGTAACTGATGGAATCAGCATAACTACCTTTGGAATAGTAGAAATCATAGGCACCATCCGGTAGTTTGCTAGCGTCTAATTTTTTAGCTGCTGCTTTTAAGTCTTGTTCCTTAACGGATACACCATCCTCTATATAAATAGTCATACGGATTAACTCTTGATCGATTAAGGTCTGAAAAGGGATTTGATAGTAACCAGCAAAGTCCTTTTTCCCTTCTTTGAGATTTTGACTTGCGATACTATCTAGAATTTGCTCCTTCTCATCACGGTTGGAGTTAGATAAAAAACCAAAGAAACTAATAGGAAGACCTAGAGATTGCTTCTTTATTTCAGTCTCTAGTTTTTCCTCGATATTTTTAATAGATTTCTGTTTTAAAAACGCTTCCTTGTATGATGGAAGAAAACTACTATATGACCTCGACCAGTCATCTTTAAAAGTTACGTCCTCATCTTCCAATTGTACCGTTTGATCATCGTAGGTCTTCTCAGAGTATGCGTAGCTCACATGATACTGTGGGTATTCTAGGGCAGTCCAGGATAACTTAGTGATGGTAACTTTGCCATGAAGATCATTTTCTTTAAAAACTTCTGTAACAACTTCTTTAGCCTTTTTGTAATCACTCGGTGTCATGATCTTACAACTGGAAAGAAACAGGCAACATAGAATAAGTGGAATTCCTGCGAATAGTTTGAAATAATTGAGCTTCATAGCCTGACCTCCTTGCTAAATTCGACCTAATCGATTAATTTTTTACAGCAAATGGGAACCTTTTTTTAATATCTTCTTTCATCTTTTTATTAGGAATCTTCTCTAAATCCATATATTTGAAGAATTCTTCATCATTTTGAACGACATGAACCTTCCCATCTTTAGTATACTCAGCTGGTATGGTCAGATCACCGAAGGACTGACCAAAATCTCTAGAGACCACGTAGTTCTGTACTTCATATAAGCGTCTCAGCAATGAGAACTCTGTAGTATCGTTACTTTGATTTAAATCCTTTTTAAAATATTGGAAAAATTCTTTTTTATTATTCGCAAGATGTTCTTGACCATCTTTTGAAAATTCTGCTGGTATCTTATGATACCGTAGGACATCATCCCATCCACCTGAACGCTGCTCTGGAACTTTATAAAGCAGTTCCAAAAATGAAATATCAAAGTTGAGATCTTCTGGTCCGAGAAAGTATAGGTAGGCATTCTCCCCTTTTGTCGGTTTTTCATCCCATTTTAAAGTAGTTGGATTATTCCCTTTGCTTAAAATCGAATATACTTTCGGATAGAGTGTTTTCAATGGGATATCCTTAGTCTCATTACTACGATCTGTAAATAACAAACGTGAATGTTGGAGCTGCAATTGTCCTCTTTCAAAATTGTATTCAAATGGATGTAAGTCTTTGTCGCTTTCTCGATTTTCTTTTTGAACTTGTTCATAACCTTTGCCTGATGAGGTTTTCCAAGCGAACTTTCCATCCTTAACATTCATTAACCCTATACGAGATTGATACTCTGTTTGTACATAGATATTTCCAGGTTCTACAATATATTTGTCTTTCTTATCGACAAGAATATCAATCGGAATGTATGTTTCTCCATCATCTGTATCCAACAACATAGAAGAAACTTTAACAGATAAGGGGATATAATTCTTATCCATATCTCGTACTATCTTAAAAACATCATATGTTTTCTTCACTAAGCGCTTGTCCTTGGTATCATAGACATCAATGAGCCAGTACTCTCCCTTTTGTGCTTTATTTGTAGTTAGGTAAGGAACTTGATTACCACGAATATAATATTGAAAATAGAGACGTGGGTCAGATTTTAATTTGTAACTTTCTTGTGCAATGTACCGTTCACTATTTCCACCATTTATAAACCATTCTACTTTAACTTTTGGATTGTACGAATTTGCTTCCAGCGCCTCATCCACTTCTTTTTTATTATCCCATTGAATAGCTACTGCTTTCCCACCTGCAATAAATTGGGAATCAACTATGTGTGGACGAGGTTTCCAAGTTACAAATTGTGATATATCACGCTTATGAATTTCATACCGGATAAACCAGCCTCCTGCCAAGGTAACAAGTAATACAAATATCCAAAACTTGATTGATTTAAAAATCTTCTTCATTCTCTCTTTTCTACTTTCTGTACGCTTCTTTTACCTTATTTGTTCGTCATTTTTCTTTAAAAGTATTCCGACTTTTCCAACCACATATGAATAAATTTCTTTAATAATTTATTGACAACTGAAGCTTCTTATAATTTCTTAAACTCACTAGCTTTTACAATAAGCTGATTAAAGATTTGGATTTTTCTCTATTTTTGAACGACCCATTTGGCATCACCATAAACGATCGTAAACGGCCCATCCCCATCTGTTAAATAGTTAATTTTATATATACCAGATTCTCCTGCTTCAAGGACTGTTGGCTGTTTGTAATTTAAAGTATTATTCAACATATAAGCAGATTTGCCATGGCCATCATAGAGATCTACATTTGTATAATCTGGAGTATTTTCAATACTGAGAGGTGTTGTATTCGATAGGGTGAATTCGACGATCAATCGATGTTGTTTTTTCCTTGTATCGATACGGTCTTGATCATCCTGAACATCCAAATTTGGATCGTCTGTTACACTATTCAGTGTAACTTCTAAGCCATTAGCAAATACAACTGGCTCTCCAATTGCATAACTTTTAACAGGATTTTTGGGATTAAAATTCTTTAATTTTTCTTTTATCTTTTGTCCGTCATTATTATTTCCAGATGGGATGGTCCAAAAGATATTATTCTCATCTTGCTTACCATACTGATTATCCCCCTTCATTTGCTGAGGGATTTGTAAGAGAATAGCCAAGTTTTTTAAATCAATTCGAACATCACCTTGATTTGTCACTTCCATTTCAACCGTGAATTCCGTAGGCGAAGTTTTACTATAAGCATAACCGGATAATGAGGTTGCCTCGAAATTTTTGTTAACTAACTGTTGTAAAACTGTTGAAAGCATGATATAGGAAATATGATCATCTCGATTTATTTCTTTTTCAGCATACCTTTGATGGAATTCATCGAGCCAATCATAGAAGGCTTGATTGAAATCTGACTCATTAGGATTTTTATAATATTTATTCCCTCTCGGTAAAAGCTCTGGGAAGTACGTTGGTACCTGAATGCGAATAAATACTTTGTTTCCCTTAACTGCATAGCCCTTTAATTCATATTTTTTTCCAAAGCTCAATGCATTCGTCATGAGCTTCAAATACATGGGACCATATATTTTGAGGGGGTACTTCTCACCAAGATATTCCACATAAGTATTTGGATCAAAAGTACTACTGTTTTTTTCAATTTTAGGGATAATATAATCGTTCCAGAGTCGAGTATACATATCCTCTTGATTTTTTGCCCCATTGGCCTTGATTACTGTGTCTATTCCCCTTGGATCTACATAGATTCCTTCAACGACCTGCAAAGCTTTTTGAACTCTTCCTTCCTCAGATAGAGAGACTTCATTCGGTTGCTGTCCATATATTGAAATACCATCGCTATCATCTGACCTCATATATTGTGGAAGTTTTTCAAACGTTATGTATCTGATACTGTTCTTTGCATCCCAATCAAATGTTGCTGCAGGTCCTGTCTTGTCAAAATGAATGTTTTTTCGATCGATTTTCTTCTGTACTTCTTTATTCGAAGAACCTTGTTTTTCTACAGTTCCTTGTTTGCAGGCACTCAAACATACTGGTATAAGTACCGAACATAAGACAAGGCCCCATTTTATTTTCTTCTTCATTTCATCTCCTCCTAATCTCTTCCTCATTTTACCATCAATCCCCCCTTTTGTCAGTCAAATAGATAGAGGCTGGGACAAAAGTCCTAGCCTCTCAATTATTTTTGGATTGTCGAGCAAGA
>OLJO01000178.1_pt1 | contig 11782 bp, 15 predicted proteins | sample 1603551 | NCBI WGS metagenome assembly OLJO01 (sample SAMN04436983, study PRJEB24849) | human gut metagenome | biome: human gut; feature: NICU; material: stool | host: Homo sapiens | place: USA: Saint Louis, MO | collected 2010-03-15 | reverse complement strand
AGGTGGAACCGCTCAGCTCGAACACGTCTTTTATGGCCGGGTAGCGGGGTACCATTAAATCAAAGTAACTGCAACACAAGACAAGAAAACAGGCGTTGCAATGGCAACTGTTACAAGTGATGTCGCACAATTAGCTGGTCAAGGTAATAATTTGGGAGAACTTCACTTCGCAATCCAAGATGGAAAAGCGTATTTGAATTACGATGCATTTGCTAACAATCTTCCACCAAAAATGAAGGAAGCTTTGATTCAAAAAAACTTGTACTTCAATGTTACACAAATTTTGCAAAAATTAACTGAACAAAATTTCCAGGCTACAACTGTAAGAGATTTCACAGTATTCATGCCACTTTTATCATCTAATACAAAATTCCAAGTTAAAATCGCAAAAGATTTCGTTGTCGACAACAAGGAATTGAAGGTTACAGATGATGGCAACCACAAATACTCTGTGAATTTGACTGGTGAACAATGGGCAAAAGTTATGGAATATTCAAGAAAAACTTTATTGAAAAACTTCAAAGAATACGCCAAACTTGCCAAGGGAAGTGATCTTACAGACCAAGAACAACAAAAAATCCAAGAAATTGAAAATAATCTAAAATCTGACCAATCCAAAAAAGAATTCGATGACAAAATGAACACATTAAAGACAACTAACAAAGACGATATGTATAATTTAACATTCGAATTCAAAGACAAATCATACGATGTTCATTTGAAGTCCACTCCTAAATCAAAGGATGCTGAAAGCATGAACATTTCATTAAATTCAAAGGAAGACACATCTATCAACAACCCAAAAGTACAAGTGGATAATGGTCCTTTCGAATTTATGCAACAATTTTTGAATGTAAAATAGAACTTTAAAAAAATCCCGAAATTCAAATGAGTTTCGGGATTTGTTGCGTTTATTTGTATATTTCTTGTAGTAAATTATCCAATCTAACTAATGCGTCTTTTACGACTTGTGTAGGGGCTGCGACGTTGAATCTCACGAATCCATCACATTCACCGAAGAATCTGCCGTCAGTGAATACCAAATCAGCTTTTTCACCCAATGTTTTAAGCAAATCATCACTGTTCAATCCCAAACATCTGAAATCCATCCACATAACGTAAGTCGCTTGAAGGTGATTTACTATGATTTTAGGATATTTTTCTTGGAAGAAATCGTAGACGATTTTTTGGTTAGTGTCGATGACTTTGATTAATTCGTCGAGCCAGTCTTCAGCTTCATCAAAAGCCAATTGTGTAGCTTCAAGTCCCATAACATTGACAGTGTTGCTTCTCATTATATCTAATGTTTTCTTGTATTGAGCCATCATTTCAGAATCGGAAATAATTGTATATCCACAGCAAAGTCCAGCCAAGTTAAAAGCTTTTGTAGCAGATTGGCACACAACAGCTTTTTCTATTAATTTTCTATCCAAAGAAAGCACAGATGTGTGAGTATTTCCCGGCATAACAATGTCTTGCCAAATCTCATCAACCACGACAATCACATCATTATCATTTGCAATTTTGATAACTTTTTCCAAATCATCCTTGCTCCACAAAATTCCACCAGGATTATGAGGATTACAAAGAATAACCATTTTGTTTTCAGACTTTTTACATTCTGATTCAAATTTTTCAAAATCAATTGAATAATTGTTGCGTTGGTCTGAAATCAAAGGAACATCTGTCATAACTCTTTCATTAAATTCAATCGCAAATCTGAATGGACCATACACCGGTCTCATAATCATTACAGAATCACCTTTTTTCGTGAAAGCACTTACTGCAGCAAAAAATCCATCTACAACAGTTGGAACTTCGACAATCCATTCTTTTTTGATATCTGCATCGTGGTGTTTCTTGTCCCAATTTATGATGCTATTGTAAAATCTGTCTGTAGGAGAGCAATATCCCAAAACCAAATTATCTAAGCGTTTTTTCAAACCTTCGATAATTTCTGGCGCATTTTTGAATTCCATATCCGCAACGCTAAATGGAACTACATCTTTTTTCATATTCGGAAATTGTTCGCTTCTTACAGCCCATTTTCTAGATCCCATTTCGTTTCTGTCACTAATCGTTTCAAAATCGTATTTCATCATAATCTCCTTATTATAAATTAATCATTCCTTTTTCAGTATAACACAAGACAACAAAAAAAGAGGATACAATCCCCTTTTATGTCAAATTATTCTGTTAATTCAGATGTACAATGTGGACATCTAGTAGCAGTAATGTCGATTTCGCTCTTGCAGTATGGACAAGTTTTTGTTGTTGGATCTGCTGCTGGTTCTTTGTGTAATGCATCACGTCCCTTGTTTATAGCCTTAACCATCAAGAAAACAACAAATGCTATAATAATAAATTTAACCAAAGCATCTAAGAACAAGCCGTATTGTAGCTTAACTCCTGCAACTGTTACAGCCATTTCTTTCATGTCAATTCCTGCAGTTGCAGCCCCAATCAAAGGTGCGATAAGACCGTTAATAAGTCCGTCGACCATTTCCTTAACAGCAGCACCCATGATAACGGCAACTGCCAAATCCATTACATTACCTTCAGTAATGAATTTCTTAAATTCTTTTAACATAATACCCCCTATAAAATTTATTCATTCATTAAATTCATTTTTTCCTTTTGTAAATTATACACTTCTTTTTTCAATTGTTTAATTGCGTTTTCGCAATTTCTCTTGTTATTGAGAATTTGCATTTGAATTACAGAATCAAAAACTTTGTTATCAAAATAATCTGCCAAGAAAAATGGTTTTTTATATCTGAAACCAACACTTGGTTTCTTGTCCAAATCAATCATAATATTATTGAACTTTCTAATCGCCAAGTCAGCCTTTTTCGCTTGATTCTTCGCCTTTTTTAAATTCGATCTTTTAATCATAGTAGTAATAGTCTTACCCTTGAAAATATCGAAAATTCCCCATCCTGATGCTGTACCCAAATAAGATTGCACCTCATTCAAGCTAGCTATAGCAATTTCTCCAAGCTTAATAGCTTCGTTTATATTATATAATCTAGATCCTACTTTTGCTCTTAACATAATAATCTTCCTTTCCTCTACTATTTATACCCTTAAATAATATTTTTAAGCACATAATTGTATAATTGATCAAGTTAAAATCTAACTTTATCGCAATAAAAAATCAACCAATAAAGTGATTGACATATATAAAAAATATAGCAAACCTTTCATGCTAAGAATATCATACGGAAAAAATTGTCATGATTTCAAATCGAATAAATCCGTCAAAATCGGACTGCGTAAGCTTCAGCGTGCTTGCGATTTTAGGATTTTGAGATTTAGAAATCAACAATATTTGAAGTCTAGATATTCGTGTATGATGGTTTGCTATCCATAATCAACCACTGACGTGATTGATTTCTCATTTATTTATATTTTTGTTGTTGTTTATTAATCAATTCCACATCTTCAAAGTAGTTGATTCCCATTGCAGCTTTTACTTTCTTTAAAGTTTCTGCTCCAACTTCTCTGGCATCTTCTGATCCTTTTAACAACATATCGAAGATTTCTGGAATATTTTGTTCGTAGTGTTTTCTTTTTTCTCTGATTGGCGATAATTCTTTTTGCAAAATATTGTTCAAGAATTTTTTGATTTTGACATCGCCAAGTCCACCACGTCTGTAATGATCTTTTAATTCGTCCAAATTTTTGTAATCTGGAAGAAATTCTGAGAAATCATCGTCTGTACAGAAAGCGTCTAAATAAGTGAACACTGTATTTCCTTCAACTTTTCCAGGATCTGTGATTTGAATGTGGTTAGGATCTGTGAACATACTCATCACTTTTGATTTGACATCTTTTTCAGAATCCGACAAATAAATACAGTTACCCAATGATTTACTCATCTTAGCTTTGCCGTCTAATCCTGGAAGTCTGGAACAGATTTTGTTGTCAGGAATTACAGCTTTTGGTTCAACCAAAACTTCTGAGTAATAATTGTTAAATGTTCTGACAATTTCACGTGTTTGTTCCAACATTGGAAGCTGGTCTTCTCCAACAGGAACTATATTTGCATTGAAAAGTGTGATATCAGCTGCTTGGCTGATTGGATAAGTCAAAAATCCAACAGGAATGCTCGCTCCAAATTCTTTTTGTTTGATTTCTGCTTTAACTGTAGGATTTCTTTCGAGTCTTGAAAGTGTAACCAAGTTCATATAATAAAACATCAATTCTGTTAGTTGTTCAACGTGTGATTGCACAAAAATCGTAACTTTATTAGGATCAATCCCACAACTTAGATAATCAAGCGCAACTTCAATGATATTGTCACGGACTTTGTCTGGATTGTTAAAGTTGTCTGTCAAAGCTTGTGCATCGGCAATCATGACATACATCTTGTCGAAATCCCCTTTGTTTTGCATGATAACTCTGTTTTTTAATGAGCCTACGTAATGACCCAAATGTAATTTTCCTGTTGGTCTGTCACCTGTAAGTATTATATTTCCCATTTTTACTCCTTGTTAAATATTTTCTCGTAATGTTGATTTGCTCTGTTCAATTTGGATATTATTTTGTCTTTTCTTGGATAATTTATTTCTGAATTGAGAACTTGTTTAACTGGAACTACAACATATCTTGTAGTCACACTATCTGTGTATTTATCCACATAGTATGGCTTGTTTTCGAAACTTTTTATCGTTGTCTTGTCCCCAATTTTCTCAATTTTAATATCAGAGTACACACCAATCTCTACACCGTAATATTGTCCGTAGGATTCTCTTTGATCTGAAACTAGATTTCCCATTGAATAAACACAATATGATTTTTTACCGTCGTTTTCAATAACATCAGCCTTTTGTATTGTGTGCGGGTGCGATCCTATCACCAAGTCCACTCCCATATCTGAAAGTTTCTTGAACGTGTTTTTCTGATAAGAGTTAGGATAATCAGAATATTCCTCTCCCCAATGCATGTAGCACATTATAACATCTGCGTGATTTTGCTTTAAATAATCCACATCTTTTTGGATTTGTTCCATATTAATCAAATTCACAGCAGTGTCTCTTCCAGAATTGAGCATCAATTTTTCGTAGCCATTGAGCATTTGTGAATAAGAGAAAAGTCCAACCTTTATCCCTTTCACATCGATAATAAGTGGATTGGTCGATTCGTTCTCCTTGAACGTTCCAGTTCTTTTCAAACCGTATTTTTCAATTGTATTGATTGTGTGGTCAATTCCTTTCAGCCTTCTATCGTAAGAATGATTATTGGCAGTGCTCACCACATCAAATCCTGTATCTTTTAAAGCTTTTATAACATTTTCGTGCGTTGCAAATTCTGGATAACCACTCATGTCTGATTCATTCTTCGCAATAGTCGTTTCCAAATTTACTATAGATAAATCACTCTTACCCACAATATCTTTGATAACCGCAAAAGAATCCGAAAAATCATAATTTGTAGCTTTTGCTTGGCGAATTTGAGTTATGTGATTCATATAATCGCCCCAACAAGTTATGGTTATCTCTTTCTTTTCCAGATTTTTATTTTCTTTTTCGTTATCTGATTTTTTGTTTGATTTTTCTTCTGATTTTTTAACACTCTTTACTTGAGAACTTTTTTGTGATGCTTGAATTGGAGATTTCCCAGAAATTTCTGAATATCTAACGCCAATCACACCAACTAAAATCACTATAAGAAAAGCCAATGCAACAGTTGTCTTTTTTCCCTTCATTTTATCCTCACTTATGATATGGTAAATTGTTGATTATTCTGAAACTTCGGTAAATTTGTTCCAACAAAATCAGCCTCATCAGTTGATGTGGAAATGTAAACTTGGAAAAAGAAAGCGCATAATCGCTCCTGTCAAGTACACTTTTTCCCAGTCCCAAAGATCCGCCGATAACAAAACAAATATTAGAATGACCTTGTACAGTTAAATTTTCAATCTTGGCGGCTAATTTTTCGCTAGTAAGTTGATTTCCCAAAATCTCAAGCGTAATCACGTAGTGATTGTCCTTGATTTTCGACATAATTTTCTCTGCTTCCTTGTCCTTCACAATCTCCTTTTCGCTGTCAGACAAATTCTCTGCAGCACTCAAATCATCAACCTCAATTATGTTGAGCTTGCAGTGCGCAGATAATCTCTTAGAAAATTCTGCAATACCAAGTTTTATGTATTTTTCCTTAACCTTACCCACCGAAATAATATCGATATTCAAAATAATCACAACCTTTTTACTTTAATAAGTATATCATATATTGATTAGGAGTATAAAATAATAATTTTTTACGCAAATAAAAAACCCACAGACAAAAATCTGTGGGAATAATTTCGAAAAAACTATCTCTTACTGAATTGTGGAGATTTACGAGCTTTTTTAAGACCGTATTTCTTTCTTTCCTTTTTACGAGGGTCTCTAGTTAAGAAACCTGCTCTTTTTAATTCAGCTCTGTAGTCTGGGTCAACTTCTAATAAAGCACGAGCAACACCATGTCTAATAGCACCTGCTTGACCAGTGTATCCGCCACCTTTTACATTAACAGTAACATCATAGCTTTCAGTGTTGTTTGTTAATTCCAAAGCTTCCTTAGCTATAACTCTTAATGTATCGAAGTTAAAGTATTCACTTATATCTTTTTTGTTAATTGTGAATTTTCCACTTCCTGGTACTAAAGTAACTCTAGCAACAGAAGTTTTTCTTCTACCAGTTCCTTGATATCTATTATTAGCCATTTAATTACCTCCTACTTAATTTCCAAAACTTCAGGGTTTTGAGCGATGTGATCGTGATCAGCGCCTCTGTAAACTCTTAATTTTTTAGCCATTTGACGTCCTAAAGAGTTGTGAGGAAGCATGCCAACGATAGCATGAGTTACAGCTCTTTCTGGGTCTTTTTGCATTAAGTCTTTGTAGGTAATTGATTTAAGACCACCAGCGTATCCTGTATAATGTCTTAATTCTTTTTGCTCTAATTTCTTACCTGTTAATTTAACTTTTTCTGCGTTAATTACAATTACGTAATCTCCAACATCCGCATTAGGAGTAAACATTGGTTTGTTTTTTCCTCTTAAAATAGAAGCAACTTCAGTAGATAATCTACCTAAAACAACATCTGTTGCATCTACTACATACCATTTTCTTTGGATGTCATCTTTCTTAGGTATATAAGTTTTCATTCAATTCATCCTTTCCTTTATTTACAATATTTGGCTACTTGGACATCGCTGCCAAAAAGCGATTGTTTTCTCACCGGGAATTTAGACACGTCGCACACCCGGCCATCGGCGACTTTCTGTATTGTATAAAAGGAAATGACTCCTTTTACATACCAAAATATTATATACTCTCTTGATTCAATTGTCAACTATTTTATCGTAAAACACAGCCACACGCATTCATCACTTGTGCTTTTTACTTCGTGAACTACATTTTGTGGAATAAAATACGTATCCATTTCTTTAAGTCTTACATCTTTTCCTTCGACATTCAACATCGCTTCCCCCTTAAATATGACAACAAATTCGTCAAAGTCCTGATTATATGGTCCTGATGTTTCGTTTTTCGATTGGATTCTGTGAATGTCAAACTTTTCATTTCTAACAATTGTATCCTTAATAATATGATTCTCATCAAAATTCAAATCTTCAAGTAAATTCATAAAATTCTCCTAGTATATTTTTATAATCTTCCCAAAACTCATAACAAAAATCTTCACGTCCACATCAATTCTCTCAATAATATCCACGGCATTTGCAATATCTTGTTTTGTGTCTGCCTTGTTCAAAATCAAAAACTTTTTCGCATCGTAAGAATTTTTGAACAGACCACAATTAGAATTGATGATTTCAGCGTAGCTTTTAGTCGTTAAAGTCTTGGGATTTCTAATAATTTTCTCCATATATTTTTTTCTGTGGCAAAATCTCTCATCAAAAGGCTTGTTCACGCTATCAAGCCCCATCACACCAACGCAGTGTGTGATGTTTTTAGGATTTACAGGTTCATCTTCACGAGGAGCTTTAATAGGTCTTGTCTTAGCTCCATCCGTTTCCAAAATTATATTCGAAAACAAACCATCATGAAAAATTTTGTCGAAAAATTCAGGTTCAAATCCGATTTCTTTTGTATCTGTACGTGATTTGGAAGTGAAGTATATTTTGCCATCTACAATTTTCGTTTTCTCATTGAATGTGTACAAATAATCAAATTTATCCTCACTCACAATCCCCATCTTCGTAGTCGTACTAACAAGAGATGCTTCATTCATTGATTTGAACTCATTTGCAAGCAAAAAAACGCTCGAAGTTTTCCCGCCAGCACCTTGAACAGCTATCATGTTTTTATCATTTAAATTCATAAATTCTAACATAAAATCACCATTTTTATTATCTCACAAAATTTTCAAATACAAAACCCAATTGAAAATCTAGAAAAATTGATTATAATAAATATATAATAATAATTATCAATTAAATGTAAAAGCTAAAGTACTTCGAATATCTTTTTGAAAGCAAAAAAATAAAGCCATATCAACGGCATAAACACTGAAAAATCATAATAAGGACAATAAAAAACAAAAGCATTTATAACACACTTATACAAGTGCATAGTATAAGTGTAAGCTAAAAAACCATAATCCAGAGCCACCCGACAAGCTCAAAAAATGGAGGTGGACTCATGGACAAGGTCAAAGATTTCATAAATAAATTATACTATAAATGTGGTTAAAAAACTAGTAGGGAGGGAAAGAACTCAAAACATCACAATCAAAAATAAAAGAATAAAAAAACTTGATAATACAATTCTGCAATTGTATTATCAAGTTATAAGTTAAAGAAATGCTTACACACAACCACACATCAAATCTATATTTTAAAAGGTGGTGAGTTGAATGCGTAAGCACAAAAAGACAACAAAAAAATCAAAATCAAATAGCCAAAATATTATTAACTTGATTAAGGCAATAATTGAGTTACTAACAACTATATTGATTTTGATTGAATTGTTGATAAGGTTAAAGCTATAAATCTCTAACCACCTTTAACTTATAAAGATTATACTATAAAGATGGTTAAAAAACAAGTGTATAAAAAATCAGACGCTCACAGGCAGTTAAAAAATAGAAAAAAGACTTGACAAACTAAGTTTAAAACTATGTAATATAATTATAAATTAAAAATGCAAAAAACAGTTCAAAAGATAAGAGAAATAATATATAAAGGAAGGCACTTATGAAAATAGGATTCAGAACACCAAGCTTGAAGAAATCACTCAAAGCCAGAACAACTTCAAAGTACAAAAGACAACTAAAGTCTGCAATTGACCCAACTTACGGCAAAAAAGGAGTTGGCTGGTTTAAAAACCCCAAAAAAGCACTTTACAACAAGATTTATAACAAAACAACAAGAAGTATATTTGATATTTTCAAGTAATTTAACGTAAAACAGAGGTACACATGAAAAAATTTCTAAAATTATTTGGCATAGCATTTGCAATCGGAATAGCCATGCTAATCATAAGCCTTGTCTTCAAAATCGACGACAAAGTAATGCTTAAATATTATTGGATAATCGGTGGAGTTGTCTTGGCAGTCATTTTAATAATCAACACAATTTATTTCTCCTACAAAACAAATGATCTGAAACATTCAATGAAATTATTCGAAGAAATGAAATACAAAGATTTCGTCAATGAATTAGAACCTAAAATTCCCAAAATCAAAAACAAACACATACAAACAGTAATGAAAATGAATTTGGGAGCGGGATATTTGGAATTAAATGAACCAAATAAAACATTAGCTACTTATCAAACAATTGCAACAGACCAATTGAAAAATCAAGACCTTCAATTGATATACTGGCTCAACACAATGATCGCCCACTTCAAATTGAACGATCAAATTAAGTTTAATGAGCTATTCACAACACACGAAAAGCTTTTAAAACAATTTGAAAACAGTCCAAATTACGGCGAAAACATCAAACAATTGTATATAATGAAAAACATATTCGACGATGATTTTGTATTAGCTCGAAAAAACTTAAACGAATTGAAATCAAAATCCACAAACCCGAGATTTAAAAAAGAATACAAAAGATTGGAAAATATAATCAAGCAACACGAAAAATAAAGGCTGTGAGCGTTAACTCATAGCCTTTTTGATTACTAACTTTTTCTTAAATTAAATGTTTTATCTCCCTTAGCCAACACCAAGAAATATCCCACAACACTATAAATCACACAGATTGCCAAGGCTACTAATCCTATGTTGAAATTCAATTTTATTTGAAGTATTATTATTCCCCAAAACAATAATGATTCAAAAGTGTTTAATATCGAGTAGACGATGTTTTTGCTTTTGAGTCCTACTGTGAATGGTTGAAGTAGCATGTACATGTAGAGTTGTTTTACTGATTGATACAAATAGATTATGATGACTGCGACTGCGGCTTTTACTAACAAATCTGTTGTGTTTAATTTTGCGGCGAATATCCAACTTATTATCAATAATAACACCAATCCAAATGTAGGTGCGTTGTCTTTTAAATTTTGTTTTATTCTAAAATTTAATGTGTCTTTGATGTTTTGTTTGTTTGCGTAGATCATTTGTTTCATCAAATATCTATCCATATTCAAGAAAATAAATCTGTTGAATGATTCTGGAATTGCTATTTGTATTCCGAAATACAACAAGATTATCGGAAATACTGACACTAATATTTTCAAATCACTTGGTTTGGGATTAATTGTGAGTCCTCTTAGTACGATAAATCCAATTACACCAACAGCCAAAATTATTCCCGAACGAATTAGAATCATTTTTTTGTATTTGTGTTTGAATCTGTAGCGGAATAATTTGTTGATGTATTCAATCCCGTTGTAATTATCGTAAATTCTCACGTTTTCTTGTGCTATTTTTTCGTCGTCGATTTGGTATGCGACTGTGTTGATATCCTTAAATGTGTTGTCGTGATCGATTATAGATTTGTTCGTGATTTCAATTCTAGCGATATGTCTGATTTTTTCTGTTTTATGAATGAAAATCGCACCGACAATGTATGCAATAATCCCGAAAATAAGCGCGTAAGTTGAATAAAATATTTGTACGAAGATTTTGGATTTCGTGCTGTACAATACCAAAAGTCCCATTCCCAATAGCAAAATCGCCCACATGCAGAAGTAGTTTTCGGTTAAATGTTTTTTGCTTTTTGTGGAATAGGCTAAAATGTTGATGTATTTGATTAATTTTCTAAATCCAAGGCAGAATACAGTGATGTTGAGTGCATTCATTGGGTTGATGTCGAATATAGCGAAAAATATCGCAAATATTATTCCAGAGATTGCAAAACTAATGTCTGACAAATAATCTTGCAAAACCGTGTATTTTTTGGCGTCAAGTTTCAAGGCTTTGACACAAATCGAATCCTCGTTATCGAAACTTACGTACGTAAATTCTGAAATCATGCTTCCAATTACAGCCGAGATGTAAAACAAGGACAATAATATATTTTCTTGAATCGTTCCTTTGAAAATCTTCGCAGCTCCTATAACTGCTATTCCATAAACTGCTGCACAGTACAAAATTTTGAAAAATAGTGTCTTAACTACATATGAAATGTAAAAAAACGCAGAATAGCCAAAGCTCAACACGTCATTTCCGTAAATATCCGCAGGAATAATTTTCTTGAAAATTGAAAGTTTGCGAAGTTGATACATTGTCTGATTGAGCTTCATCTTCATAACTAATCTCAAATAAGTGCTAAGATAATTACTCATCAGACTCATCCTTTAAAATGTCGTAAA
>OLJO01000162.1_pt1 | contig 12791 bp, 9 predicted proteins | sample 1603551 | NCBI WGS metagenome assembly OLJO01 (sample SAMN04436983, study PRJEB24849) | human gut metagenome | biome: human gut; feature: NICU; material: stool | host: Homo sapiens | place: USA: Saint Louis, MO | collected 2010-03-15 | reverse complement strand
TAATTATTTATATTAATAGTTCTATCGATATATGAATGTTATTTTGAGAATTAGCAGCAAAAATTTATATAAAGTGTTGTCTTATCCTTCAAAACAGAAAAATTTAGTTAAACATTGATTTAAATAGGTTTTCAGGTTAGTTAGATACTCCAACACGAAAAAAATGCCTGAGACTATAAAATGTCTCAGGCTATTATAAAATACAGTGATTATATTGACGATTAGCGTCTAGTTCTTCTAGAACGTCTTTCTTCTCTATTTCTAATAAAGCTAGGAATATCATCATCTTTAGTAGTGTGGCTTCTTTCATTTACACTTTCACTTGATTGTGAATGAGAAGTGTGTGCAGAGAATGAATCTTCTTTAGCACTAGCACCAGATTGATGATTAGAACTACTATTTACACTTGAACCAAAACCAGTACTTGTAGCTTTACGACCTTGTGAAGAAGGTTTATCTTCAAAACCAGTTGCGATAACAGTAACTACAATTTCATCTTGAAGCTCTGGGTTAATAACTGTACCAAAAATCATATTCACATCTTCATCTGCAGCATCTTGAACAATATCAGCTGCTTCTTGAGCTTCAAATAAAGACAGTGATTCTCCACCTGTAATGTTCATAAGTACACCTTGAGCACCTACAATTGATGTTTCTAATAATGGAGAAGAAATTGCTTTTTTAGCGGCTTCGACTGCTCTGTTTTCACCAGATGACACACCGATACCCATTAACGCAGAACCTTGATTAGACATAATTGTTTTAACGTCTGCAAAGTCTAAGTTCACTTCACCTGATACTGCAATTAAATCTGAAATACCTTGTACACCTTGACGTAATACATTATCCGCTTCTTTAAATGCTTCCATCATTGGCGTAGATTTGTCAACGATATCTAATAAGCGATCATTTGGAATAACAATTAATGTATCCACTGCTGCTTTCATAGATTCTACACCAGCTGCCGCTTGTGTTTGGCGCTTACGACCTTCGAAACCGAATGGACGCGTAACAACACCTACAGTTAAAGCACCCATTTCTTTTGCTATTTTAGCAACAACCGGTGCAGCACCTGTTCCAGTACCGCCACCCATACCAGCAGTTACGAATACCATATCAGCACCTTGGATAGCATCTTCAATTTGTTCTCTTGATTCTTCTGCTGCTTTCTTCCCAATTTCAGGATTAGCACCAGCACCTAATCCACGTGTTAATTTCTCACCAATTTGAATTTTTGATTCAGCTTTTGATAAGTTTAAAGCTTGTCCATCAGTGTTGATGGCAATAAATTCTACATTATTCATACCATGGTCAATCATACGGTTAACGGCGTTATTTCCGCCACCACCTACACCGATAACTTTCAATGTGGCTAAATGATTAAATCCTTGTTCAAATTCTAACATTTAATTTTCCTCCTAGTCTTTATGGCCAATAATCATTCAAATAGAGATTTCATTAATTTTTTAAACTTACTTTCTTCTTTGGCTTTGCCTTCTGTTTGTTGTTCATCTTCTAGATGATTTTCACGGTCTTCATAAGACTCTTCACGAGGCGCTTCTGGTGCTACCTCGTCATTTTCTTTTTTGTTTGATTTACGCTTAAACCAATCAAAACCGCTTGATTTTGTTTCAGTATCTTTATCAGTTTCGATAACTTCTTCTTCAAATTCTTCATTATCTTGATAACTAATTGTAACATAATCTAATAACTCGTCAAAAGCGATACTACTAGAAATCGTAGAAATAGCCGAAGAAAATTCTGGTTTTCTGATACCCATTTGTGACGGTGTATGAATTCTCACTTTTTCACTAACCATATCTTGTAGTAATTCTTTTACACCTAGTAAATTTGCAGATCCACCAGTAACTACAAATCCTCCGTTTACTTTTGTAAGTCCTAGCTCTTGTAAAACGTCAAAGACTTCAAAGAATATATCTTCGACTCTTTGTTCAATAAAGTCACTTAAATCTTTTTGAGTATATTGAACATGTTCATCTGAATCAACTTGATCTACTGAAAAGACATCTTGATCTGAAGCAGAGTCATAAAATGCATGACCATATTGATGTTTTACCTTTTCAGCTGTGTCATATGTAGTATTTAGTCCTTGAGCAATATCATCCGTAATGTCTCGACCGGCCATTTCTATAGATTCAGCATCTACAAGTTCTCCTCGTTCATAGAAAGCAACTTGCGTTAAGTCTTCACCGATATCAATAACACAAGCGCCTAATTCTTTCTCCGTTGGTGTGAGAATAGAACCATAATTGTACGCATCAGAATAAACATCTAACACGTCAACACCACATGCCTCAACACATTTAATCATATTGATTAAAATAGATTTTTGGATTGCGATGACACCTGCATCTACTTTTAATGAATGTCTTGCAATTAATTCTTTTGGATCTGAAACTTCATTGTCTTTGTCAACTACAAAACGAATTGGAAATACATTTATCACTTCAGTTTCAGGCACATCATTTTTATCCCGGATACCTTCTAAAACTGATTCAATATGCGTGCCATCAATTTCAGTATCCTCGTAAAATTCAATTTCATTTGATTCATCATATACTTCGGTACCGATGATAGGTAGTTTTAAAAATACATCTTTTATATCTACACCAGAGGCAATTGAAGCCTTCTTAATTGTATCTTTAATTGCTTGTCTTGCAATATCAAAATCATCAATTAAACCATTCTTGATACCACTTGTGTAGGTTTGCCCTGTACCTATCACATTAATTCCGTTGTGAAATTTTTCGCCTACTATTGTTTTTACGCTTGATGAACCTATATCTATGCTCACATAGTAATGTTCCTCCATAGATAGGCACCTCCTGACAAATTATACTATTTAAGTACACTATGTTTAGTGTACAATACGTTGAATAGCTTGTGAACTATAAACACATACTATTATCGAAATTTTTTAATTATTTTCTTTAGATTGTTTATTTATTTTATTCAACACATTTTGAAGTTCTTCTTTTGCATCATTTTCTTCTTGTGTTGACTTGGTTACATTTTGTTCAGTACCCGATTGAACAGTTGATGAACCTTGATAAGGAATAAATGACGCTCCAACCGATAAATCAATATAACCATTTGTCTTAAGTTCGCCAGAGTCATCTCTGCTTAATGATTGTGACATTTGAGGATAATATTGCATTTTGTCTGAAATCGTTGTAATGTCACCAATGACTTGCATATTATCTTTGGTGAAGATCTTTATGCGACTTTGTTTATTTTTAGTTGGTGCGTAACTCACCTCTGCAATTAAGTTTCTCACTTTAGGTGACATTTCTGATAAAGCTTTTATAATTCGTGTTTTTTTGTCTCCTTTGAACCCATCAATGATAGGTCCATCATGTGAAACTTCATCTTTGTATTCTGTTAATTCTTTACCATCTTCTATAATTGGCACATATTTATCTTTATTTTTTTCTAAACCGACAATTTGGTACTCAGTCACGTTGACAGTTAACGTGTTTGGTAATTGTTTATGAATATCAACTTCTTTGATTAAAGGATTCTGTTTTAAGTTCCTAATCGCTTTATTTTTACTAAAAGTATACATTCGTGATCGCAAAGTAACGTTAAGTTCTTTCTTTATTTTACTCGTACTTACGTTGTTATTACCTTTAACATTTACATTTGATATTTTACTCAGTGGTGTAAACATATAGAGTAAAATGAGAACAATGATAAGAATGAGTAGTGTGATAATGGTATATTGGATTCTTTTTTGCTTTTTACGTCTTATGGCTCTTTTTTCTTCTAAACTAAGCGGTTTAATTTGAGTTACCTTCTCATTATTATTGAACGATGTAGATGTTTCCTTTTCTTTTTTAGAAGTAAATTTACTTAGTAATTTATGCTTTTTAGAATGACGAGAGGCTTTAGGTTGTTGTTCACTCCGATGCTCAAGTAGAAATTCCTCATCGTCTTCAGTACTTTGACGACTTTCATTTGTTTCTTGGACAATACGGTCATTTAATTTATCATTAATATTTTTTTGATTGTCGTTTTCATCATTAACATTATCTTCAATTAAGTCACTTTTTATTTCTTTGTCTTGATTATGCGACTTGTGATTATCTATAAATTTATCCATTGGTTTAGTTTCTAACTGTGATTGTGTAGACGTAGCATCCTTTTCTTTACTTTGGTTATCTATACGACGTCTTCTGCGTTGGCGAGCGTTTTTATTCCGTCTAAAAAGCTCTAAGTCTTCATTTCTTTGACTGTCATTCAAATGAGTTGCATTATCGTCTTTATTCGACATATTCTCCTTATTAGGTTGATTTTTATTCTCTTCCATGAGCATTCACACTCCTTAGTATGATGGCAAGTGCGCTCGGAATCTATCGATAAACTTCTCACCACGTTCTTCAAATGTATGATACTGATCCCAACTTGCACAAGCTGGTGATAATAGAACAACATCATTGGGCTCGACTATATCTTGAATTTTATCAACAGCATCCTCTACATCTGTTGCTTTAATCACATACTTACCTTGACTATTTCCCAATTTAGCAAATTTATCTTGTGTTTCTCCAAAAACAACCATCACACGTACATTTTCCATATAAGGAATAAGTTCATCGAATTCATTACCACGATCTAATCCACCACACAACCAAATAATTGGTTGATCAAAAGAGTTAAGCGCAAATTGAGTAGCTAAAGTATTAGTTGCTTTTGAATCATTATAATATTTATTTGTGCGATTTGTACCAATATACTGAAGTCTATGATCAATACCGGAAAAAGTAACAAGACTATCTACAATAGCTTTGACTGGCACTCCAGCAATGATTGATGCTAGAACAGCTGCTAAAATATTTTCCAGGTTATGTTCTCCCGGTAGCACTAAGTCTTTAGTGTTAATAATGCGAATACCGTTAAAAACAATGAAACCATCTTTAATGTATATCCCATCAACTTCTTGCTGTGTTGAAAAATAAAATGTTTTCGCTTCTAGATTTTCTGATTCAATTAGGTGCCTTTGATGATAATTACAAATGAGATAATCATCTTTAGTTTGATTTTTATATATTTGCTTTTTAGCATTTTGATAGTTCTCTAACGTTTCATGGTAATCCAAATGTGCAGAATAAATATTAGTAATGATAGCGATATGTGGTTTATATTCCTCAATGCCTAATAATTGAAAAGATGATAATTCTGTTATTAAATACTCATCTGATTTAACTTCTTGTGCAACTTTTGAGGCTACATAACCAATATTCCCAGAAAGTCGTCCAGTCAACACGCTTTTTTGGAACATATCACCGATTAGTGAAGTGACAGTAGTTTTACCGTTAGTTCCAGTAACTGCTATGATTGGTGCCTCAGAAATTAAATAGCTAAGTTCAACCTCTGTTAAGATTTTAAGCCCTCTATTTGTTGCTTCTTTAATAATTGATACAGTATATGGAATACCTGGGTTTTTCACAATGATAGGATCATCATCTAATAAAGAAAAAGGATGACTACCGCTAATTACCTCAATGCCCATAGATTCTAAATCTTTAGCATGTGCATCCTGTGAAAGATCCTTTCCATCATTGACTTTAACGTTAGCCCCTAATTTAAGGAGAAGTTTCGCCGCTTCATATCCACTTTTTGCTAAGCCTACTACTAAAACATTTTTATTTTCTAATTCAGTGTAATTTAGCAATTTAATGCACTCCAATCCATAAACCTATTAATCCCGTAATTAAACCTACCGTCCAAAATACTGTTACTACCTTCCATTCACCCCAACCACTTAATTCGAAGTGGTGATGTATAGGACTCATCTTGAAAATACGTTTCTTCGTTAATTTATATGAGGCTACTTGTAACATTACAGATAATGTCTCAACTACAAACACAAAACCAATTAATATTAATGATAATTCTTGATTCAACATGATTGAAATCGTTGCAAAAATACCACCTAGAGCAAGACTTCCTGTGTCTCCCATGAAAACTTTCGCTGGATTTAAATTGTAAGGTAAGAAACCTAGTAAAGCGAAAATCATTATAATACAAAATATGCCAATAGCCGGTGAATCTAACATGTAACTCATTACAGCATACATTGCAAAACCTATTATTGACAAACCGGTTGCCAATCCATCTAAACCATCAGTTAAGTTTACAGCATTTGAGAAACCAACTTGCCAAAAGACGATAAATATCACATAAGCAAATGACAACGGAATATCAAAATTCACAAATGGAATATGCAAATCTGTCGTAAAATGCACAAGGTGAAATACATCACTTAGCACAAAGAATATAACTGCAATAATTATTTGTGCTAGAAACTTTTGTTTACTAGTTAATCCTTGGTTATTCTTTTTAACTACAATAATATAGTCATCAATAAATCCAATAAGACCAAAACCGATTGTTACAAATAGTAACAAAATAATTGGATTTGAATGGTCTACAAAGATAATTGCAATGATAGAGGAAATTATAATACTAATTAAAAATGTAAGCCCACCCATAGTAGGAGTACCTGTTTTTTTCATATGGCTTTGAGGCCCTTCCTCACGGATACTTTGTCCAAACTTCATACGTTTCAATGTTGGAATAAGTATAGGGACTAAAATAAATGTTATCAGTAATGCGATGATTGCGTATATAAAGATCATATAAATCTCCTTTTCTTCACTTTCTAATTTTAGCTCTTTTTATTTGTAAATAACCTTTAATATTTTATCAGTTTTTGTTTTATTTTAATATACGACATTATCTATTTATTAAATAAGGTTGGGACCATTCGTGAGCTAATCCCTAAAATGTTAATCCCAACCTGTTGTTGATATCAAGTTCTCTTAAATTAATTATTTCTCTCAGAACCTGATGTTTCATTTGTGCTGTCATCAGAATCATTTTTCGAGTCGGCGTTTGACTTATCATTCTTAGTTGACGAAGATGTATTTGAATGATCCTCATCAGCTTTATCTTTCTTTGATTTGTTATCCGAAGAGTCCTCATCAGTTTTCTCTTGGTCATCATCCGTATCTTCAGCAGATAATGACACTTCTATCTTATCTTTATTTTTAATGATTTGACCTTTTGAGATACTTTGATTCGTGACAAATCCATTACCTTTAGTAGAAACTTTAATTTTCGTTAAATCTTCAAAAGCAAGTACATCTTCCTTTGTCCATCCGGTCATATCCGGCATTGTTAATTCCCCGTCTGTCATTAACATTACTTTACTGTGTGGTAGGACTTTGGTACCTGACTTAACTGATTGTTGTTTAATTTGTTTGCCATTACCAATCGTAATAGGTTTAAGAGATTGAGCATTGACGCTATCCTCTGCTTTTTGAACTTCATCTCCTTGCACGTTAGGCACTTTACTATAGTCAGTTTTTGATGAAGTATCACTAGATTTTCCAACATTTAAATATTTCAGCGTATTCTCCATAATTGGTTTAAATGCTTTGCTCACACCCATTTCATATGCTTCTTGATCATTTTTTTGAGCAAGACTCATACCTGCATAGACAATGACTTTAGGTTTTTTCTTAGGTGCATCCCCAATGAAGCTTACAAAGTAAGGATTTTCACCTTTAACATAACCGCCTCCATTTGAATCAGCTACTTGTGCTGTTCCTGTCTTACCTTCAATATCATAACCTTTTACGCGATAATTCATAGCATGACTCTTCTTACTATTTACTACTTTATCAAGTTCTTCTTCAACTTTATTGGCTGTTTCTTCCGTTACTGGTTTACCGGCAAACTCTTTTTTACCAGAGTAATAATTCTTTTTAGTTATTGGATTATCAATACTACTTACAAACCATGGTTTAAGCATATTCCCTTTATTAAAGAAAGCCGATTGTGCTTGAATCATTTGAGCAGGGGTAACAGTTGTGGATTGACCAAATGCTGACGTTTTTTGTTGTAATTCATTTGCCCAACCAATATTACCTGCAGCTTCTCCATCAAACATACCACCTGTTTTTTTGCCAAATCCAAAGCGTTCATACCAAGATTTCATTTTATCGGCACCAACCAAATCTTGTAAGTGCATCATCAACGTATTTGATGAATAAGTAAAACCTAACGACATAGGTATACGTCCCCAACCAGTTTTATTCCAATCGGAAATTTCAGAGCCCATAATATTTCTATGACCTGATTTATACTTTTCATCCGGTTTGAATTTACCTTCTTGAATTGCTGCAGCTAAGCCGTATGTTTTAAAAGTAGAGCCCGGTTCATATGTATTTTGATATAAATCGTTTGCCCACTTTTTGCCAAAATCTTTACCTGTTTCAGGGTTAAAAGTCGGACGTTGGCTATATGCAAGTATTTCACCAGTTTTTGCGTCCATTACTACTGCAAATAAATCTTTTGGAGCATAGCGTTCAACCATGTCATCAAGAGCTTCTTCCACAAAGACTTGTATATTAGAATCAATTGTTAAGTGTACATCGTCTCCACGTTTAGGTTGCTGCTCTTTCTTCGTATTAGGTGCGATGTAGCCCCATATATCATGTATATATTTAAGTGCACCTCTTGATCCATTTAAATAACTATTGAATATTTTTTCAACACCTAATGCACCATTTAATTCACCAGTATCAGGATCTTTCTGTGCCATGCCTATTAAATGGGAGGCAAAATTACCATTAGGATAAAACCGCTCAGTTTCTGGGTAAAGTGCTATACCAGGTAATTTCATTTTCTCTATTTTTTCTTTTTCTTGATAAGTTAAATTAGTACCTTTCTGACCAAATTCGATTTGAAAGGCTTTCTTATTATTAAGTCGTTTTTCTATTTCGTCAGCGTCCATATCTATGATTTCAGCTAATTTTTTTGCTGTCTTTTTTTTATCAACCACGTGTCGCGGCTTTTTACTTTCTTTACTTGCTTTTTTATCCACAACTGCAACAAGTTTATATCTTTCTACATCTTCTGCTAAAACTTTACCATTACGATCATAAATCTTACCTCGTTCTGGTTGTTGAGAATTTTTGACTAAGTATTTCTCATTGGCTTTCATAATTAAATCTTGACCATTAGAGTGGCCAGTAATCATTACATAAGAAAACCTTAGCACCAATATAAAAAAGAGCAGTCCGAATAAACCAACAAGTAGGACTGCTCCTATTTTATTTTTTTTAATTTTAATTTTTCGCTTCGCCATTATTACGCACTACCTTTACATTGTCGTTCTCTAGGCTCATGCCCTGCTTCTTAGCCTTGTCGTAAATGCGTTCATATGAAGAATTTTTCTTAATTTCAGACTTTAATGCGCTGTTCTCACTAGATTGTTTCTCTATTTTTTGATCTAAATCTGCAATTTTTCCTCGCGTATCGTACGCATCCATTTTTAAAGATAGCATATAAATACTTATTAGAGCAATTACAGTTATTAAAGCTATGTATAAAATTTTTTCAAATCTAGTAAGTTGAACAACAACTTTTCTTTTAACGGTTTGTTTTTCAGGACTCGATTGTGGTTGTCTTTGTGGGATACTGGTTTGTGTCGCTTCATCATAAGGTTGATAAATTTTTTCTACAGCCATTACACTTACTCCTTATTTTAATATTTCTGCTACGCGTAACTTGGCGCTACGTGCTCGATTGTTTTCGTTTAAATCGTCATCAGTAGCGGTAATCGGTTTACGATTGACTCGTTTTAACTTAGGTGTATATGCTTCGGGAATAACGGGTAGACCTCTTGGTACGTCTGGACCTTTCTCAAACTCTTGGAAAATTTGTTTACACAAACGATCTTCCAAAGAGTGGAAAGTAATAACTGAAATTCTACCTCCGACCTTCACACATTCAATGGCTTGCTCAACTGAATCTTCAAAAGCTGATAACTCATCATTCACAGCAATTCGAATAGCTTGGAACACGCGTTTCGCAGGATGTCCCCCTTTTCGTCTTGCTTTCGCTGGTATGCCTTCTTTAATGACATCAACTAGTTCTAAAGTTGTTTCTATAGGTTGTTGTTCTCGATGGGCTTCAATTCTGCGTGCAATCTGTTTAGAAAATTTCTCTTCACCGTAACGAAAGAAAATCCTAACTAATGCTTCATAAGACCATTGATTAACTACTTCATACGCAGAAAGTGATTGTGTTTGATCCATTCGCATATCTAGTTTCGCATCATTGTGATAACTAAAGCCTCTTTCAGGCACATCCAATTGCGGGCTTGAAACACCTAAGTCATAATAAATACCATCTACTTTTTCAATTTCTAATTCATTTAAAATATTTGTTAATTCTCGAAAGTTGTTATGAACAAAAGTGACTTTGTGCAAATGTTCTTTTAAAACTTCTTTCGCATTTTCTATGGCTGTTAAATCTTGATCAATCGCAATAAGTCTACCTTTATCATTTAATTGATTAAGTAAATAGAGGGCATGTCCTGCTCCACCCAACGTACAGTCAACATACACACCATCTTCTTTAATATTTAAATAATCAATGGTTTCGTTTAACATGACGCTCACATGATGAAACATCTAAATTCCTCCATTTAAAAATCAAAATCTATTAAATCTTCAGCAATGTCTTCGAAACTTTCTTCAGATTCATCATAGAAATCATTCCAAGTTTCTCTGTCCCAAATCTCAATACGATTTGAGACACCAATTACTGTACATTCCTTACTTAAATTGGCATATTTTCTTAAATTTTGCGGAATATTAATACGCCCTTGTTTATCTAATTCTACTTCTACAGCACCTGAGAAGAACATACGCATAAATTTACGCGCGTCTTTTTTTGTCATAGGTAAGGTTTTCATCTTCTCTTCAATTTGCTGCCATTCTTCTAGAGTGTAACCAAATAAACATTTATCAAGGCCTCTTGTGATAATAAAACGTTCATTTAGATCATAACGAAATTTGGACGGTATAATCATACGTCCTTTTGTATCCAATTGATGATCGAATTCTCCCATGAACATTTTTTATCACCTCACCTTATTTATAATTTACCACATCTCCCCACTATCCTCCACTAATTATACAAAAAAGGTGCAAATAATTTGCTCAAACACAAAAAAACCCGTTTTATCTATAAGATAAAACGGGCAAAAACATTGTCATATCAAGGATTTATAATCAAATGATCAAACGAGTAAGAAAGTGGTGGATAGGTGGAGGGACTGAACACATCTATCCCAAAATCATTCATAATTTGAAGTGGATTCCAAACTCTTTCTTGTAGACCACCCATTGGATGGAGTGTTTCACTGATTTCTCTAAACTGTCGCATACTTATATCATTTTCTCTTTCAATATTCAGAAGGTATCGTTTGATTAAATAATCGTATTGATTGAGATGAATTTGATTATTTTTTTCTAAAAGAAGTTGGTTGTCATGATTATTTTCCACATAGGTGAATAAATTGTTATAAAGTTCTTGTTGCTGAATTTTCATTTCTTCTACTTCATTTATAAAATTATTTGATGCTTTTTCACGAACAAAACGTTGACGTTCCTGTTCTACTCCATTAGCAATGACAGACTCTATCGATAAATTATATTGTTTTAATAACTTTTTAGTTCTAGCATACAAATACGTGATTCTTAATCTCGGCATAACAATAGGCATTTCTACATTTAACGTATCGAAAACACCTTTTAATTCTGCCCAATATTTGATTTCGCTTGGACCTCCGATAAATGCTACTGTGTTAAACAACCATTCCTCTACAACTGGACGAGTAACAACATTATTAGAAATTCTTTCAGGCTCTCTTTCTATAATATCTAATAAATTTTGTTTCGTGTAACGTTTCTCAGTTTTATTCAGTTTAAAATAAGTGCCATCAAAATTTAAAAGCTGTCTCATTCCGTCTTCATGGATAAATAAATGTGTGTTTGTCTCTGTTTGTATCATTGATGGAAGTTGTTGTTGAGTTGTTCGTATCTGAGTTTCACGAAAAGATTGATCGACTTGATTCCTCTTTTCTAATATCTCTTTAAACAACGGTTTCTCCATCTGTCTTAATTCAGGGTATTGAGCATCAATAAGTAAAATCCCATAATCCTTAAACACTTCATGTATCAATCCCTTAAAAATATCAGTCCATGAATCAAATTGATTAATAATATTGACGCACATTTGATAAACATCTTGAGTATGTACAGTTTCCTTTATTTCTTTAAAAAAGTGATTTAATGATGCTTTTAATTCGTTCTTATCAGGAGTATATCTTGAAACATTACTATCTGGTGGTGTCATCGTATGATACTTTACTTTTTTCAAGGTAGTTTCTTTATTATTGAATGCATACGTATGATTCACCTCTTCAAAATCATGGTCCTCACCTGCAATCCAAAACACAGGTACAATAGGAGTATCATATTCCTCAGAAAGTTGACGACTTAAAGTTATAATTGAGAAAATCTTATGAAACGTATACAGTGGACCCCCAAAAAGACCAGCTTGTTGTCCACCAATCACTACTTTTGCACCATCAGCTAAAGCATCTATGTTATTCAGCTGCTGATGTGTTAACTTTAATTCATTCATGTAAGATTTAATCACTCGTGATAAATGAAATTCCCTTCCATTATTAGGTGTTTTTAATCTTCTATAAAAGCTTTCCTTTTTCGCTGCATCATATTCATAAAAAGATGTAATTTGAGATTCACTATTTTTTATTTTATTAATGAACTGATCCTGTTCAGTTAACTTTAACGTATTACACTTCATGTATTTACTCCTTCATTATCACTATTCCTCATATAGTATAAAGATTATATTTCTCATTGACAATTTAACGGCTTATAAAT
>OLJO01000148.1_pt1 | contig 13529 bp, 13 predicted proteins | sample 1603551 | NCBI WGS metagenome assembly OLJO01 (sample SAMN04436983, study PRJEB24849) | human gut metagenome | biome: human gut; feature: NICU; material: stool | host: Homo sapiens | place: USA: Saint Louis, MO | collected 2010-03-15 | reverse complement strand
ACGATGAAATCTTCATTTCATATTCTAAAAAGAAGATTTCTGAAGTGAGGCTGAGTGAATGAGATTATTAAATTTTTACAAGATATTCGTGCGAGATGTTTGATCTGTGACCTACTTGTTTACCGCAATTGTAAATCCCACGAAACCTTTAAGCAAACAATCGAAGCTAAGAATATCATCATAGAAAATTTAATGTTTCTTATGAGCGACGCTTCGAACGATGAAATCTTCATTTCATATTCTAAAAAGAAGATTTCTGAAGTGAGGCTGAGCGAATAAGATTATTAAATTTTCACCAAGATATTCGGGTGAGATGTTTGCTTGTATTCTGACCTACGTTTGTACTGCAACTCTCAATCCCTGTGTCCGCCACACACAATTTTTCTCCGCTCTCTCCCACTAAAAAAGACGTATCACACGATACGCCTTTATTGTTGTCTATTATTTTTTGCTTTTTACTGCTTTTAATATTTCTCCTGCTGCGAATGGCAATAATGCGCATGGCAAGATTACTTTGTAGTGTTCAAGGTGAAGTGGTATTGTTTCAAATACATCATTTACTCCAGGAATGTAGATTACTGCTAGCATTAATAATAATGAAAGTGATGTTCCCATTACTAATGCTTTGTTAGTGAATAATCCGATTTGGAATACTGATTTGTGTTCACTTCTTACTGAATAACTTCTTAGTAATTCTGATAATATCAATGTTGCAAATGCAACTGTTCTTGCAGATTCAATATGGCCATCAAAATGGTTCAATCCGTAGTTGTAAGCGAACAATGTTGCAACTGTGATTGCCAATGATTGAACGATAATACTTAGTCTCATGTTTTTGTCTATGATTGGTTCTTTTGGTGAACGAGGAGCTCTGTTCATGATGTCAGCTTCTCCTTTTTCAACTCCTAGTGCCATTGCTGGGAATGAATCTGTTACTAGGTTTAACCACAATAATTGGATTGGGATAAATGGTGTGTCCCATTTGAACATGATTGCTAAGAATACGATAAGAATTTCTGCGATGTTACAGCTTAATAGGAAGGATACAAATTTTTTGATATTGGAGTAAATTATTCTTCCTTCTTCTACTGCGTTGACAATTGTCGCAAAGTTGTCGTCTGTAAGGATAACTTCTGATGTGTTCTTCGCAACGTCTGTTCCAGTGATTCCCATCGCAATTCCGATGTCTGCTTTTTTGATTGCAGGTGCATCGTTGACTCCGTCACCTGTCATGGCTGCGATGTGTCCGTTTTCTTTTAATGCTTTAACGATTTGTACTTTATTTTGTGGAGAAACTCTCGCATAAACTCTCTTTTCTTTGACGATTTCACGGATTTGTTCGTCTGACATATTGTTAAGTTCAGCTCCCATGATTGCTTGTGAATCGTCCGTACAAATCCCCAAATCTTTTGCGATTGCAACTGCAGTTTCCAAGTAGTCTCCAGTAATCATAACTGGTGTGATTCCCGCAGTTTTACATTCTTTGATTGCATCTTTTACTTCTAGTCTTGGTGGATCTATCATTCCAGATAATCCTACAAATACCATGTCTTTTTCGATGTTTTCAGATGTAATTTCATTTGGTAATTCTTCGTGTTCACGAAGTGCATAGGCTAGTACACGAAGTGCTTGCTTAGCGTATTCGCTGTTTTTTGCCAATAATTTTTGTTTCAATTCTTCTGTTAGTGGTTTGATTTCGTTGTCGATTAAAATCTTGCTACATTTTTCGATAATTATATCTGGTGCACCTTTTGTGAAGGATACAACTTTGTCAGTTAAGAATTTGTCGTGGAATGTAGTCATCATTTTTCTATCTGAATCGAATGGAATTTCTTCTATTCTAGGATAGTTTTGATTGGATTCATCTTTTGTGATGTCTTGTTTTCCTGCTGCTGTGTGAAGTGCTCCTTCTGTAGGGTCTCCAACGATTTTGTAAGTTCCGTCTTCTTCGATTAGTTTTGAATCATTTGTAAGACTCATTATGTGAAGCAAAGTGTTAAGAGATTTGATGTCATCTTCTTGCATTTTGCGGTCTTCAATCAAATAATCTCCAACAGGTTTGTAGCCTGTTCCTGTGACATCGACATCAGTTCCATCGACGTAGATTTTCTTCACAGTCATTTCGTTTTGAGTCAATGTACCAGTCTTGTCGGAGCAAATTACAGTTGTTGTTCCCAATGTTTCAACTGCCAAAAGTTTCTTGACGATGGCGTTTTTCTCTGCCATTCTTCCCATTCCCAAACTAAGCACGATTGTAACTATAGCTGGAAGTCCTTCTGGAATCGCCGCAACGGCAAGTGATACCGCAGTCATAAGCATATTCAATGCATCAAAATCATACAAGAAATATCCAACTACAAACACAATTGCGCATACAACAACTGTTACGATACCCAATTGCTTAGACAATTGTGCAAGCTTTCTTTGAAGAGGAGTTTCTTCGTCTTCAACCTGTGATAAACTCGTTGCGATTTTACCGATTTCTGTGTTTTGTGCAGTTTCTACAACGACACCCTTAGCTCTACCGTAACTTACGATAGAAGAGCTATACGCCATGTTTGTTCTGTCGCCAATTCCTGCATCTGTCGTAATCTCATCCTTAGCGTTCTTTTCTACAGCAACCGATTCACCAGTCAACGATGATTCGTCGATTTTCAAGTTAGTAGATTCCAATAATTTCAAATCGGCAGGGATAATATCTCCCGTTTCCAATTCAACGATATCTCCTGGAACCAAATTTTGTGAATCCACTTCCATAATCTTGCCGTTTCTTATAACCTTGGCTTTAGGACTTGCCATTTTTTGCAAAGCTTCTATTGCTTGTTCTGCTTTACCTTCTTGATAAATCGAAAGCACCGCATTCACAATAACGATAGCGATGATAATAATACTATCTGTAATTTCTCCAATAGCCATCGATAAAATAGATGCCAATAGCAAAATAATTATCATTGGATCCAAAAATTGATCCTTTAATTTGGCTGCCATGGACTTTTTCTTCTTTTCTTTTAATACGTTCTTACCGTATTTTTCTAACAAACTCGTTACCTTACTGTCGGATAGACCGTTATTTTGATCAGTATCCAAACTTTTGATAACACTCTCATTAGATTCCTTGTACCAATCCAATCTCTTACCTCCTGTTAATTTCATAATAAAAAAAACTTTCACCATTTCTGGCAAAAGTCTTGCTAACCAAAGTGGCTTTGTGCCGGGTTTTAACCGTAATGACGACACAATATTTTTAAGCTACTCCCTCTTGTATATTAATTTTACCAAAAATATTATATTAAATCAATTATTTTATTATAACTTGAAAAGTATCGTGTTCCTTTTTCATATTCACAATCTTGCAATCCTCGTAATCGTGAGTGTCGATAAATTTGTCCACGATTGTTGGATCTTTTGTAAAATGCATTGGGAACAAAACTTTCGGATTGCATTTGTCGACAAATTCATTCACGCCCAAATCGTATCTTTCCTTTAATCTAGGATCCACTGGGAAAAATCCAATGTCAACATGCCCTATCTTGTCGATTTCCTTGGAGAAATCCTGTTGCATCTTTTCTTTTTCTTCTTCGGTGTCTTCTTCCCACACCCAATTGTTCAAATCTCCAGCGAAGAAAAATTTCAAATGATTTGCTTCAAAATACACGCTAATTCCCATATCAGTAGAACCAAGCGCTGTAAAATCTGCACCGTACACAGAAGTCGATTCACCAACTTCAAGTTTTATAACTTTTTTACCGAAATGCTTCTTCAAATCTTCGATATTATCTTGTCCCAAAAATACAACATTATCCTTCGTATCGTAATCAAAAACCTCTTCGTACACATCTTCTGAGACAATGTATGTAATATCACTAGCATTTTCATAATCGAAAATACTCTCGTTGTAGTGATCCGCGTGTGAATGAGTCACCACGAAAATCACCTTCTTATCGTTCACATTTTTTGGCAAAGTTCCTTGAAAATAATCGAAAATAATAATCTTGTCTTCAAACTCCAAAGAAAATGAACTGTGGTATATATATCTAATGTTTAAACTTTGTTCCATTAAAAATCCTCCTCGTATATATTTACCCATAAACAGACATTTTACGCAAGTAAATGTATCAAATATTTTATAAATCCACAAAATTTTCACTTGTAGTATAATATTAATAATGAAAGGATGAGTTTATGAAAAAAACTAACGCAATGAGAATACTCGACAAAGAAAAAATTGGGTATAAATATATAGAATACTCTGTAGGAGACGATGTGAGCGGCGAAAACGTCGCACAGAAATTGAACCAAGACGAAGCTTACGTGTTCAAAACACTTGTTACAGTTTCCAACACTAACGAAAATTTCGTGTTCGTTGTGGCTGTAAAAGACGAGCTTGACCTGAAAAAGTGTGCGAAAATAGCAGGAGTGAAAAAGCTTGAAATGATTCACGTTAAGGATTTGTTGAAAACTACGGGCTACATAAGAGGCGGTTGCTCTCCTATCGGAATGAAAACAAAATTTAAAACTTTTATCGACGAAAGTTGTGAAAATAAAGAATATATTTACGTGTCTGGTGGTAAAATCGGAGCGCAAATCAAAATCGCTCCCGAAGATTTGATAAAAATTTGTGATATTACTGTAGCAGACATTAAAAAGGAGTAAAAATGGATTACGAAAAACAGCTTGAAGCTGTAATTAACTACATTAAAAGCGGAGAAAAATTAAAGGAAGAATTCACTGTCGGAATGGAGATGGAACATTTCATCATAGACAAAGATACGTTGAAGACTGTGTCGTATTTTGGCGAAAACGGAGTCGGAGAAACTCTAAGAGAACTTCACGAAGGAGGATGTGTCGCTTACAAGGAAGGAGAATACATTCTTGGACTTGAAAATGATGATTTGGCAGTGTCGACAGAACCTGGAAGCCAATTCGAAGTTGCTTTGTCATCAAAGTGGAACATCGACGAATTGAAGGATATTTACATCAAAAATATGAGAAAACTTGTTGAAGTTTTCGATAAGAAAAACCAAGCTATGGTGACTTTGGGCTATCATCCTGTGACTAAAATCGACGAGATTAAAATCTTGCCTAAAAAAAGATACGATTTTATGTACAAATATTTCAACGAAAGAGGAGATATGGCTCACAACATGATGAAGGGTACTTGCTCTTTACAATGTAGCATTGACTATTCATCCGAAGATGATTTCGTTAAGAAATACAAAATTGCAAACTGTTTGTCTCCAGTATTCTACACTTTATTCGACAACGCATACATTTTCGAAGGAGAGCCTGCAAAAAGTCGTAACATGAGAGAAATTATCTGGGAAAACACAGACACCGACAGATCCGGAATGTATCCTTTTAGTTTCGATGATGATTTGAGCTACAAGAAATACGCCGAAAATATATTAAACACGCCGTTGATTTTCTCAATTGATGAAAACCACGAACAATACTATGTAGGAGGAAAAACTTTCAAGGAAGTATTTGACGATGTTAAGGATACTGATATGATTTTCCACGCATTATCCATAGTATTTCCCGATGTAAGGGCGAAAAGATACATCGAAATCAGAATGATGGATGAAATCAAATATCCACTTAATTTCTCAGCAGTAGCCCTAATCAAAGGATTGTTCTACGACGATACTAACTTAGACAAATTATCTGAGCTATTCAAAAATATGACATATGAATCTTGCATGAAAGCAAAACTAGATGCACGTGAAAAAGGACTGGATGCTACATTTATGAATGTAAACATGTTAGAGTTTTGCAAAATGCTTGTGGATATGGCAAAGGCAGGACTTCCTGCAAATGAAATCGGATATTTAATTCCACTAGAAGAAATGTTAGAAAAAGGAATGAATCCTAGGGATGTATTTGAACAAATTTACAAAGAAAAAGGACTTCGTGAAGCTGTGATTGAAAATGAAATTAAATTGGAGGATTTAGATGTTTAATGACGAATATTCATTAGAATTATATAAAATAGTACGAGAAGACGAAGATATGTATTATAGGGATTTCGTGGATTTTATCGCCAAAACAAAAGTATCAAAGGCGATTTATCACGGTGAACCAATCCCTATGACCTACCAAGGTCTTTTCTACAACAAAAAGAACCGCTCAGATTTTGTATACATTTCAAATATTTTGATGAGCATGACTGGCAAAATCACCAAAGAATTCGTAGAAAATCCTGAATATCGTAAAATATTCCAATTGGATCCAGCAATTGAAGAACTTGTACTTCACGATCCAGGCTACGATGTTCCCGTTCCAATCTGTCGCTACGACGTGTTCTACGACGGAGTAAACTATATGCTTTGTGAACTTAACACAGACGGATCATCTGCGATGAACGAAGACAACACACTAGGACAACTTCTCCTTCAAACAAAAGCTATGCAAAAATTCATGGAGAAACACAACGTTGAAAATGTCGATATGTTCACTCCATGGGTTTGGGAAACAGCTGATATGTACAAAAAATACGTATCCGACAAGAAACCAAACATAGCTATTGTGGATAATTTGGAAGTGGGAACTCCAAACGAATTTGACGAATTCAAAAGAGTCTACGAAGAAAATGGATTCAACTGCGAAATCATCGACATCAGAGATTTGGAATACAAAAATGGCAAATTGTGCCACGGCGATTACCTAATAGATTTGGTTTATAGAAGAATAGTAACATTGGAATTATTGAAAATAAAAGATCAAATCAAACCATTCTTGGATGCGTACATGGACAACGCATTCTTCATGGTAGGATCATTCAGATCACAATTGATGCACTCAAAGCTTATATTTGAAATCTTCAGAGACGAACAAACACAAGCTTTGTTGAATACCGAAGAAAAGAAATTCATCGACGAACACGTTCCATTCACGAAAAAAATCGAAGAACGAGACGCTTACGAAATCATAATGAACAAAGATAAATACATCTTCAAACCAATTGATGGCTACGCATCACTTGGAATATACGTAGGAAGTGAAATGAGAGAAGAAGAATTGCAAGAAAAACTTCCAGAATTTATCCGCACAGGCTACGTCTTCCAAGAATATTACGACATGAATAAGTGCGAGTTCTTGGAATTCGAAGAAAAATCTCCTGTTCTCAACAAATTCACACAAGTTGTGGGACTGTTCATCTACAACAAACACTTTGTAGCCCCTTATACACGTATCGGAAAAGATAACGTCGTAAGTGGCGCCAGAAAATATTATACAGCACCTAACTTGTTCATAAATGAGTAATTAAAGCCACATTGTGTGGCTTTTTTTGGTGTGTGGAAATGATTCTTTAATTTTGCAAATAAAAAAGTTATTTGTAGAATTAAAGCTCGTACTACAAATAACTTTTTTCAACATTTATATATATTTTTCCTATGATTGACTTCTACAACGCAGATTATTAATTTATCGTCATCAATCTCGCAAATAATTCTGTAGTTTGACACTCTATATCTCCAAAATCCTCTCAAATTGGCTGACAACGCCTTACCTATTGCACGTGGATCTTCTAATTGACCTACTTTCTCCATATAATGAATAATCATTTTTTGAATAGGCTTATCGAGTTTTTTCAAGGATTTTATTGATTTTTCTGAACAAAAAACTTCATATACCCAACTCTTTTTTTACCTCATCATTACTGTAAAATTTCATTTTGTCTTTGTTTAGAAGATACTCATTAATTATCTTTTCATCATACTCTTGTTCGATTTTTTCCAATAAAGATTCTCTTGCCCAGTCTGATAAAGTTTTGTTTTTTTCTTTTGAAACATTTATGAAAAGTTTCTTATCCGATTCGCTCAATCTAATCGTTATCGTTGCCATAAAATCACTCCTTTTGTTGTGTTACATCGTAACACAATTGAAATATAAATCTTTTACTAAGTCAAGCATACAACTTACGACACCATAATTTTGTTGTGGCTTTTTTGGTGAAAGATTAAAAATTATTCCGATTAATTTCATCCCCAGATACACAATCATCTATTTTTGTATGTAATCCTTCTATTATTTTTTCTTTTTCTTGTGGATTTGAATATATTCTAAGAGTTTCCATTATTCCGTTGTAATCTGACTCACTAAGCACGACAACATTTTCCATTTCTGTGGTAACTTTTAGCTGCTTATTTGATTTTATTAATTCATCAATCATTTCGGATAAATTATCTCTGAAATTTTCTGCAGTTGTACTTTTCATTACCTCAACTCCTTATATTTTTATTATATCCTATATTATTCTAATACAATACTGGACTTTTATGCGCATTATGCGTATTATTAAAATATAAGGAGGTCTTACGATGTTAAAATCATATCCTGCTATTTTTCATAAAGAAGAAGATTCATATTGGGTAGAGTTCCCAGAGTTCGGTGGTGGAACTGAAGGAGATAATATCGAAGAAGCAATGGTGAATGCTCATCAAATGTTGTAAAGCGTGTTGGCGACTTTCATTGATGAAGATATTCCACTTCCTAAACCAAGTGATATTACAAAAATAAAAGTCGAAGATGGATTTGTGTCTATGATTCAAGTTGATCCCACACCATTTATCAAAAACAACAAAACCATCAGAAAAAATGTTACAGTACCTGAATGGCTGGTTAGACTTTGTGATCGTCAAAATATCAATTATTCCGAAGTTTTGACCACAGCTCTTGAAAAGAAAATCAACGCATAATTTTGTAAATATTTTTATTTCACTAAGCCACATTGTGTGGCTTTTTTTTATGTGTGTAGTTTTGTCGCTTTTCAGTTTTTCTTTTTTTTCTTTTATGATAATATTAAAGGTAAAGAAATTTTTTAATGATGATGAGAGGTCAATATGAGAAAATCTTGGAACGAATATTTTATGGATTTGGCATTGAATGTTGCGACACGTAGCACTTGTGATAGGGCATTTGTTGGTTGTGTGTTGGTGAATTCTGACAACAGGATTGTATCGACAGGTTACAATGGTGCTATTAGTGGCAATCCTCACTGCGACGAGGTTGGTCACACTTTGCGTGACGGACATTGTATTGCTACGATTCACGCAGAGATGAATGCTTTGTTGTATTGTGCAAAAGAAGGAATTGCTGTGAAGGGTTGCATTTGTTATGTTACTCATTTTCCTTGTTTGAACTGCACGAAATCTTTGATTCAAGCTGGAATTAGCAAGATTTATTATCATGAGGCTTATCGTGTGGATGAGTATGCGATTGAATTGTTAGATCGAAATAATATTGAATATATCCAAATTTAAAGAGGTGTAATATGGATAAAATAAAAAAACTTCTAGTGGCAAACCGTGGCGAGATTGCTATAAGAATTTTCAGAGCTTGTAGTGAGCTTGGAATAAGAAGCGTTGCGATTTATAGCGAAGAGGACAAGACTTCCCTTTTCAGAACGAAGGCAGACGAATCGTATTTGATAAAAGATGCGGCATCTCCTTTGTCGAGTTATTTAGATATCGAAAAAATCATTGCGATTGCAAAATCCAAGCACTGCGATGCCATTCATCCTGGTTATGGATTTTTGAGTGAAAATGCAGAATTTGCTAGACGTTGCAAGGAAAACGGAATAATTTTCGTGGGTCCTGACGAATCCGTTCTACATAGTTTGGGTGACAAGGTCCAATCGAAGTTAGTTGCCAAAAAAGCCGGCGTACAAACTATCGAAGGCGTGGAGACTCCTATCAGAAATAAAAATGAAGCATTGGAAATCGCAAACCAAATCGGCTATCCAGTTATGGTAAAAGCTTGTGCTGGTGGCGGCGGACGTGGAATGAGAATTGTCGAAAAAGAATCTGATTTGATGAGTTCTTTCGTCAGCGCGCAAAACGAATCCAAGAAGGCTTTCGGCTCGGACGATATGTTCATCGAAAAATACATCCGCAATCCAAAACACATTGAAGTGCAAATTATAGCCGACAATCACGGAAATATTCTTCATTTATACGAGAGAGATTGTTCCATTCAAAGACGTCACCAAAAGGTTGTGGAATTTGCTCCTGCATTTTCGATTTCAGAAAAAACGAAGAACGAACTTCACAACGATGCCATCAAAATCTGCAAGGAAGTTGGCTACACAAATGCTGGTACTGTGGAGTTTTTGGTTGACGAAGACGAAAACCACTATTTCATCGAAGTAAACCCAAGAGTTCAAGTAGAACACACAGTTAGTGAACTTATCACTGGAATAGATATCGTTCAAACTCAAATTCTGATAGCAGACGGCAAAAGTTTTGATTCAGATGAGATAGGAATTTATTCACAAGAAGATGTTCACTGCAACGGTTACGCAATTCAATGCCGTATCACGACAGAAGATCCTGCGAATAATTTCATGCCTGATACTGGTAAGATTGATTTGTATCGTACAAGTTCCGGATTCGGCGTGAGACTTGACGGTGGAAATGGATTCACAGGCTCAGTAATCACGCCATATTACGATTCGCTTTTGGTTAAAATCACTGCTTTCTCCAGAACATTCAACGACACAATCAACAAAGCAATTCGTGCTTTGAGAGAAACAAAAATCAGCGGCGTGAAGACAAATATCGGCTTCATCATCAACGTTCTAAACACTGAAGAATTTCACAAAGGAACTTGTGACACGGGATTTATCTCCAAAAACCCTGAACTTTTCGACATCAAACCATCGACAGACAAAGAATTAAAGGTGTTGAATTTCATCAGTGAACGCTCCATTAATAACGACAAAAAAGATTACAACATTCCACAAATCCCAGAATTTACCAAGACAAATTCTACAGGAACCAAAGATATTTTCGAAGAAAAAGGCGCCAAGGGACTTAGCGATTGGATTTTGAACCAAGATAAACTTCTAATCACAGACACAACCCTAAGAGATGCGCACCAATCATTGATGGCGACACGAATGAGAACAAGAGATATGCTTCCTATCGCAGAAGCTACCAATGAATTGATGAAGGACTTGTTCAGTTTGGAAATGTGGGGCGGTGCAACATTTGATGTAAGCTACAGATTTTTGAAGGAAGATCCTTGGATTAGACTACAAGAACTTCGCAAAAGAATTCCGAACATTTTATTCCAAATGCTACTTCGTGGAAACAACACCGTAGGATACAAAAATTACCCAGATAATGTCGTGGTTAAATTCGTACAAAAAGCTGCAGAAAATGGAATCGACGTGTTCAGAGTGTTCGATTCATTAAACTACATCGACGGAATGAGACTTGCGTGTGACAGCGTACTTGAACAAGGAAAAATCTTGGAAGCAACGCTTTGCTACACAGGTGACATTTTGGACGAAACAAGAGACAAATACACACTAGAATATTACGTGAAAAAGGCAAAGGAACTAGAATCCATCGGCGCAAATATTATCGCCATAAAAGACATGAGCGCATTGTTAAAACCATACGCTGCAACGAAGCTAATCTCGGCATTGAAAAACGAAGTCTCTGTTCCGATTCATTTGCACACACACGACACCACAGGAAACGGAGTCGCTACGATAATCAACGCTTGTGAATCCGGAGTTGACATAGTGGACACTTGCTTTAACTCAATGAGCTCACTCACAAGTCAACCTGCACTCAACTCAGTCGTAGCCGCTCTTGAAAATACGCCACGTCAAACGGGAATCAGCCTTTCAAACTGTGACAAAATCAGCAACTACTACAAAGACGTTCGCTCATACTACTCACAATTCGAGAGCGATTTGAAAAGTGGTACAACAGAAATTTATCGCTACGAAATTCCTGGTGGACAATATTCCAACCTCAAACCACAAGTAGAATCGTTCGGACTTGGAGAAAAATTCGACGAAGTAAAATTAATGTACAAAAAAGTCAACGACATGCTAGGTGACATCATCAAAGTTACACCATCATCCAAAATGGTCGGAGACATGGCTATATTCATGGTGGCAAATGGACTCACTCCTGAAAACATCTACGAAAAAGGCAAAAACCTCGACTACCCAGACTCTGTAATATCATTCTTCAAAGGAATGATGGGACAACCTGAAGGTGGATTCAACGAAAAATTACAAAAAATCGTACTAAAAGATGAAAAGCCAATCACAAAAAGAGCGGGACTTTACATCGACCCATTTGATTTTGAAAAAGACAAAAAAAATTTAGAAGACAAATACAAAATGGAATTCGACGAAAAAGACATCGTATCACACGCACTTTATCCAAAAGTATTCGAAGAATACATCGACTACCGAAAAACAAAAGGCAACTTCACTTACATGGACACTCCGACATTCTTCGAAGGAATAAACGAAAAAGAAACAGTCGAAGTCCCAATAGAAGAAGGCAAAATCCTCATCATCAAACTTATTGAAAAAGGAAGATTGGAAAAAGACGGCTACCGAAACTTCACTTATGAAGTCAACGGAAACAGACGTGAAGTAAAAGTGTTCGATGAATCTGCGAAAATCACTGAACGTGAAGAAGACAACCTATCAGTAGCAGATCCTAACAACGACAAAGAAATCGGAGCATCAATTCCAGGAAGAGTCGTAAAAGTTCTAGTCAAAGAAAACGACAAAGTATCAGTAAACGACCCATTAGTAGTAGTGGAAGCCATGAAAATGGAAACCAACATACTATCCAAATCAGAAGGAATTGTAAAATCAATCCTAATCAAAGAAAATGACACCATCGACACAGACCAACTTTTAATAGTTTTGGAATAAAAAAATGGATTGTAGAGTAAAATCTACAATCCGTTTTTATTTCTTGATTATCTAAAAGCCTTTGCTAATGATGTTGGATTTATATAATGTGACAATTTTAATGGTGATATTGGCGCATAAAAACCAGCTGCTTTTGGTGGATATCCTATATCTGTTTTTGGAATACCATATCTATATGCTTGCCACACTATTTTTGAGCAATAAGTATAAGAAGTGTTTGAAAAATCACCATCTATACGGTAGCGAGCACTCGATCCTTTATAAGTTTTTTCTGCCCATCTAGCCGCTTTAAGTGCATCAGTGCTGTACTTATACCTGTACACATTTAACCATAGTTTATCAGATGCGTTTACATAGTTTTTTATCCAATATTGTAAGCTTTTTGTTCTTGGAATATCTCCTTTTCTTGTGCTAAGTATTTCCTGTGAATTTATAGCTATTCCTGCATGTCCTATCAATCCAGAGCTTATACGTCCATTTGTAACAAAAATATCTCCTCCTAGTATTCTGTACGAGCTTGCATTCGCTCTTGTAATCGTAATCTTCTCCCAGTCATCTCCTAGTTGTTCTTCTAATTCTAACGATTCCTTTTGTAACTCGTAAAATTGTTCATAAGTTACCGATTCTCCTAATACTCCTTCTTCTACAAGCTTATTATAGTCTTCTCTAGTTGGCAATCTACTTTCATCATAAGCAAATGATGTATTACCCATAAATAGAAACGTTAACAATAAAATAATAGAAAAAAATCTTTTCATACCTTTGCCTCCTTTATATTTTATAGTATAATAATATCATAGAAAGACTAACTATTAAAAGTCAATAGGTGAAATGA
>OLJO01000147.1_pt1 | contig 13556 bp, 7 predicted proteins | sample 1603551 | NCBI WGS metagenome assembly OLJO01 (sample SAMN04436983, study PRJEB24849) | human gut metagenome | biome: human gut; feature: NICU; material: stool | host: Homo sapiens | place: USA: Saint Louis, MO | collected 2010-03-15 | reverse complement strand
TCAAATTTTGTAATATTAAATTTCATAAATAAAAATCTTCTGTAACTTCAAATATGTGCATTAATATTTTTCAATTGGGTATATTATTAAATAAGAATATTAATTGGAGGAAACCATGGACGATAAGAAACAAGATTTTAAATCAAATCTCAAAAGTTATATATCGGATGAAAAGATTGTTCAACCTGACGATTACTTTGAAGAAAAACCTGTAAAAGATGTGGACGATGTGAATAAGGTGTCAGATGTTACTGGGTCACAAGAATCCACGAAATCTAATGACGATTATTTTGAAGAAATTAATCAAAAATACACTAAAAAAGAACGAAAAGAAGATAACGAAGAATATGAAAACTACAAGAAAAACGATTCACCTGATTGGTATTTGAAATGCGTAAAATTCATCAGTGTATATGCTGACAAAATCTACGACTTTTACGCTTCGACAAAACACGGAATCATTTATTCATTTTTGACATCAGGTTTAATCGCTGCTTTGACTAGCGCAGTGTGGGTTAGCGTTACAACACAAGGATCCCTTGGAGAATTGTCGAAAGTTTTCCACAGACCTACGATTTCGATTATGACTTTGATTTTAGTACCGTTAATCAACTACGCGATGACAAGATTCATATACATGTTTACGAAAAAACACATGAGACCAACTCCACCTCCTTGCACAAGAGATGTGAAGGGCGGCGTGTTTTCGATAATTAATGGATTGTTTATGTTCATACTTACGCCATTAGGATTTATCGGTAGCATCATCGGTTGCTTCACAGGAATGGTAGCTTACTCTGCGACTTTCCTAGATTTGTATTTGGAAAAGGACAGCTTCAAGGTTGGTTTGAAATCATTCATCGCACAAATAGTAATCAAAGTTATCGTGTTTGTATTGGAAATGTTGTTGGTAGCTTTGGTTGGAATTTTAATTTATAATTCATTTTCAAATATGATTAGATAGAACTTTACCCGATCTCAATTGAGGTCGGGTTTTTGTGTGCATTCAAAAAAGCCTAGCTCACGCTAAATGAGTTAGGCTTTGTTTGATTATTACGAAAGATCTTATCTTGTATTCAAGATTATCTGTCTTTACGTTTTTTCTTCAATCCTACGAATCCTGCTGCTGTCATCAATGCTGACATTGATAGCATCATGATTTCACTTTCACTACCAGATTTTGGTAATTTCTTAGGAGTTTTGTTATTTGTAGTTGTTGATTTTCCATCTACTTGTCCAGTAGCTCCTGGTGTCTTACCATTGTTTTCTGGTGTCTTACCATTATTTTCTGGCGTTTTACCATTATTTTCTGGTGTTTTACCTGGAGTTTCAGGATCTTTTGGATCTTTTCCACCTGGTTGTTCTGGGTCTTTTGGATCTTTTCCACCTGGTTGTTCAGGATCTTTTGGATCTTTTCCACCTGGTTGTTCCGGATCTTTTGGATCTTTTCCACCTGGTTGTTCCGGATCTTTTGGATCTTCTCCACCTGGTGTTTCTGGATCTTTTGGATCTTCACCTGGTTGTTCCGGATCTTTTGGATCTTCTCCACCTGGTTTCTCCGGATCTTTTGGATCCACAGGTTTGTCTGGATTTTCTGGATCTACTGGTGGAATTTCACAGACATTTTTAGTTCCGATTTCAATAATCTTATCTTGTTTTTCTGTGATTGTCTTAGTATCCCTAGAAACTTCCTTGCTGTTTTCAATCTTAACAGTAGTTTCAGTTTTACCAACAATACCTTCTTGGACTACCTTAGTCTTGCCAGCTTCTAAATCTGGGTTTTCTCTGATAATGATGTCGTAAGCTTTTTCACTTTCATAAATGAACTCACCTTCAGTTTTAGAACCATATTCTACAACCTTGTTCTTTGGCTCAGTTCTTTCTTCAGCTACTTCAAGCTTACCAGTTTCCTTGTTGAAAGTAGTTGTGTATTTTACAGATCCATTAGAACCTTCTTCGATAACTTTTTGTTCGCCTTCTTTAAGATTTGGATTGTGTCTGTATTCTGTATCGTGACCTAATTCCACTTTCTTTGCAACAGGCTTAATACCGATTCTTACTACTCTATCTTCTTTTTCTGTGATAGTTTTTGTAGTTTCTGTTGGGTCCCCAACTGGCTTAGAATCCTTAACCTTTTGAGTGATAGTAACTTCTTCCTTACCAGCTTTTCCTTCGTTTTCAATCTTTTGAGTTCCAGATTCTAAAGTTTCATCATAGATTACCTTAGTTTCAAAAGGAATTTCTCTTTCGATAGTTTTTGTAGTTTCACCTTCAGTTGATTTTACTGGTGGGATTTCACAAACATTCTTAGTTCCAACTCTTACTATTTTATCTTGTTTTTCTACAAGAGTTTCAGTGTTTTCGGAAACTTTTTTACTGTTTTCTATCTTAACAGTTGTCTTGGTTCTTCCTGTTACGCCTTCTTGATCTACTACAGTTTTTCCAGCTTCAAGATTAGGATCTTCTATTATTTTAGTATCAAAAGCTTGTTCACTTTCATAAGTGAATTCATCCTCAGTTTTAGAACCATATTCTACAACCTTATTAGTTGGTTCAACTCTTTCTTCTGTTACTTCAAGCTTACCAGTTTCCTTGTTGAAAGTAGTTGTGTATTTTACAGATCCATCAGAACCTTCTTCTATGACTTTTGTTTCACCTGCTTTAAGGTCTGGGTTATGTCTATACTCTGTATCATTAGGAAGTTCAGTTTCTTTAGTAACTGGTTTAGTACCAACTCTAACTACCCTATCTTCTTTTTCTGTTACAGTCTCAGTTGTTTCAGAAGTTTTGCCATTACCATCTGTTATCTTTGTAGTAATAGTTACTTTTTCCTTACCTGGCTTACCTTCATTTTCTATAGTTTGGCTACCAGCTTCTAGAGTATCATCATAGATTACCTTAGTTTCAAAAGGAATTTCTCTTTCCACTACTTTTTCTGTAGAGCCTTCTGCAGGTTTTGTACCTACACGAACAATGTGTTTTGTAGGCTCTTCTGTTGTAGTTTCTTCTACTACTCTTCTCTCACCATCTGGCTTGCCATTTTTGATATCTTGTTCGTACTTAGTAGTCTTAGAACCTGGTTTACCTTCTTGGTCTACTACTTTTTCACCCTTAGCAAGAGTGTCATCTTCGATGATTTCTACTTCAAATGGTATTGGGCAAGTATCTTCGTATTCGTATGTGCCTGTAAAGTCCTTAGTACCTACGATTACTTTTTGCTTAGCCTTAGTTACTACTTCTTCAGTAGTTTGTTCGATCTCACCAGTTTCTGGGTTGTATTTATTAACTACCTTAGTTTCTACTTTACCTGGTGTAAGTTCTCCAGTTTCTACTACTCCCTTGTCTTTAGTATCATCATATACATATTCTATTTCTACTTCGACATCTTTAGAGTAGTTATTTTCTGGAGTTTCTACCTTAGTTCCTACTTCAATAATGTGTTTCTTAGCTTCTGTTCTATTAGTTTCAGTCTTAGTTAATTCGCCATCAGCTTGACCATTTTTAATAGCTTGCTTGTATTCAACATCATAAGAGCCTTTTTCACCTTTTTGAATTTCCTTGCTAGTTCCAGCTGGAAGTTCATCATTGTATCTAACTTCAACTTCAAATGGAATTTCAAAGTGTTCTGTGTGTGTTACTACGCCTGTAAAGTCTTCATCACCTACAAGGATAACTGCTTTCTTAGGCTCTCTAATGGTCTTGAATTCAGATTCACTTGTGATTTCTGAATTTACAATTGTGATGGTTCTTTCTTTTAGACCACTTTCACCAGTTTGTTGAACTCCGTCAATTTCTGCGTATTTCCACTCGCCTTTTTGAACTGATGAATCTTTTCTTACTTCAATTTCAAACGGAATTGTTTCAGTATCTTTGTATTGGCCTTTTGTATTTGAACCAACTTCAATTACTCTTGTTACTGGTTCCTTAGTTGTCTTGTATTCTCCAAGAACTTGATCAGACTTTTCACCATTAGTGTATTTTTGTGTTACAGTTCTTTCCTTAGAACCATTTTCCCCTGGTGTTATTTCTTTAATCTCATTTGGTGCAAGGTCTGGATTAATTGTGACCTTTGTATCATATGGAATTACTTCCTTATCAATATATTCAAACTCACCTGTGAAATCTTCTTCTCCAACTAGGATTACTGCATTTTGGGCTTCTTTTGTCACTCTTGGGTCTGATGTGTTTGTAACCTTTGAGTTTTCTATAGTAAGAGTTTTTTCTTGTTCTCCTACAACTCCTTTTAATTCATTGCCTTCATCATCAGTGGCATACTTCCATTCACCCTTCTTAAGTGATGGATCCTTTCTAACTTCAACTTCAAATGGAATTTCTTCCTTAACTTTTTCAGTTCCATTAGTCTTACCACCGATTTTAACAACTCTGTTTTGACCGGCTTCTTCTGTTTTAGAAGTTACAACCTTCTTTTGATCCTTGTCATAAGTTGTTGTAATAGTAACTTTACCATTTCTACCTGGAGTTACTTCTTCAGTTTGACCAGCTTCAAGATTTTCATCGTAGACATATTCAGTGTTGAATGGTTTTTCTACAACTTTTGTAACTGGTTTCACACCAATTCTTACTTCTCTATCGTCTTTTGCAGTAATTGTTTCAGTTGTTTTAGAAGTTTCTCCATTACCATCAGTTATATTAGTTGTGATTGTTACTTTTTCCTTACCAACTACACCTTCTTTATCTACAACTTGGCTTCCGGCATCAAGATTTTCATCATAAGTTATCTTAGTTTCATACGGAATATCTTTTTCCACAGTCTCTACTGTTGAGCTTTCTGCAACTGCAGTACCGACATAGATAATGTGGTCTAGAGGTTGATCATTTTCAACTTCCTTAATTATAATAGGATCCCCGACTTTTTCTCCATTTTTAATAGCTATTTCGTAGTAAGTTGTCTTGGACCCAGCCTTTCCTTCTTGTTCTACACGACTTTGTCCCTTAGCAAGATTTGGATCTTCCTTAACTACGACTTTAAATGGAATTTCTGTTGTGCTTTCATACGGATATTTTCCAGTAAAGTCTTGTGTACCTACAATAATCTTTTGAACTGCTTCTGTAACTTTTTCTTCTTCAGTAGTTGTTATTTTCCCTGTTGCTGGGTCGTATTTGTTGACAATCTTTGTTTCTACCTTGCCCTTAGTTAGTTCGCCAACTTGAACTACACCCTTGTCAAGATTTGGATTATATTCATATTCAACCTTAACATTTACGTCTTTTGAATAATCTTTTTTATTTTCAGCCGGTTTTGTACCAACTTTAATTACTTGTTGAGTAGGTTTTGTTTCCGCAGTTACATCAGATTGAAGCTTGCCCTCAGTTTCTCCATTTTTAATTCCTTGCGTGTATTTTGTTGTCTTAGATCCGGCCTTACCTTCTGTGACTACCTCGCTTGTGCCGGCTATCATAGTTGGATCTTCAACGATTTTTACATCATAAGGAATTTCTTCTGTCACTTCGTGGCTAACATTTCCTGTAAAGTCTTTCTTTCCAACTCTTATCTTAGCATTGGTTGCCGGTGTGTGTTCTGTTACATTCGCAGAACCTTCAACTACTTTTGAGTTTTTGATAGTCCATTCAGTGGTTTTTGTTCCTTCTGCACCCTCAACATCAATGACATATTCTCCAGCCTTTAAGTTAGGATCGTATTCGATTTCATACTTATACGGAAGTTTTTCTGTATAAGAGTGTTTACCATCAGTCATAGTACCGACTTTGATGATTTGATTTTGAACTTCTTGAGACTTTGTTATTTTTGGTTCTCCCCTTGTAGGTACTCCATTTACTATTGTTACCTCAGTTTCAGTTGTCACTACACCATCTACACCAGTTTGGACAGTTTCTTGTTCTCCTTCTTTCAGAGTATCGTCAAATTGTATTTCAGTTTTATATGGAGTTACTTTATTGTCTACTTCAGTATAACTAGATGTAAAATCTTTTGTACCAATAACTACTTTCCTTGATGGGTTACTAACTTTGGTTTCCTCTGTAGTTACAATTTCTCCTGTTTCTGGATCATATACGTTCTTAACCACAGTTGTTACTTTGCCTGGTGTAAGGTCACCTATGTTTACTACTCCCTTGTCTATTGTTGGATCATAGATAATATCAACATCTACTTCAACATCACTATCAATAGTTTTACTATTATCAGCTGGCTTTGTACCAATTTCGATAATTTCTTCTTGTGGAGCCACATACTTATCATTGAGTTCTTTTTCTGTAAATGTAGATCCTTCTTTTAAATCTCCATTTACAATCTCGCCAGTGTACTCATAAGTTCTTGAACCAGCTACACCTATTTGCTTAACATTAGATTTTCCAGCTTCTAGTTCCGGATTTTTTACTACCTTTACAGTATATGGCACTTCTTTTGTAACTGTATTTGTAACAGTACCATTGTAGTCTTTTTGGCCTACTTTAATAACAGCGTCTACTGGGTCTGTTATTTTAACTTCTGGATCGCCAACTTTTTCTGAATTGACAATAGTCCAAGTCTTTGTATTTTCTCCTTCTTTACCAGGAATTACGATCTTGTAGTTTTCTGTTGCATCTGGATAATTTGTGTAGAAGTCAGGATCAAATTCTACTTTATACTTAAATGGAATCTTGTCTGTATCAACAATTTCCCCTTGAGTCTTGGTACCGATTTTTATTTTCTTGTTTTTGACTTCTTTAGTCGTTTCTTTATTTATTTTTACCGTGCCATCTTTTTCCCTTGATGTGGTGATGGTTACTTCGCCTTTTTCACCCTCGTTTACAATTTTAGTTTCCCCTGCTGCCAATGTGTCATCAACTTCATATTCCGTATCAAATGGAATTTCAATTGTAGTAGAAGATGGCATCGTACCAATTTTAATAATTCTTGGTGTCGCTTCTCTTGTAACTGTAGCTTCTATTTTTCTATCGCCTTCAATAAAAGTACCATCAGTTTGGAAAAGACCCCTTTTCCCATTTAATGTATCTTGGATGAATGTTGTAGTTAATTCTCCATTTTGACCTTTTTGGAATTCTTTGAAATATCCTTCAGGGAGATTTGGATCGTATTCGACTTTAGTTTCAAAAGGAATTTCAGATGTTAATTTTTCACTAGTTAGAGTCTTGTGTTGTTTTGTAGCAATAAATTGAGCCTTAATCTCTTCAGTTCTTTCTTCTCCAGTATCCTTGTCAGTATATTTTACCTTGACAGGAACTGTCAGTTTTTCGCCACCATTGATTTCCTTTCCATTAGGAAGATTTGTAGGAAGGGTCGCTGTTACAGCTCCTGTTGTTTGGTCAATAGATACCTTCCAAACATTTCCCTTGTTGTCCTTAAAAGTATCACCAATCAGTTCGTAGGACTCCGGTTGGTTTTTCTTTAAGTCTGCCTCACTTTTTGTAATAATAGGCTTATTGACTAAGGTATTTCCTTGTGGTCCTACCTCTGCCAGGTATTCCGGTTTGTTGTTGTTAGTTTCTTGAACAACAAAGTGGAACCAGTGAGTATCTATAGAACCATTTGTGTAAGTGTATTCAACAGGGAGAGCTAAGAAATCCCCGGCCTTGGCTTGTTTTGGAGCTCTTATTGTAAACTTGGAAATATTGTCAGACTTACCAACAAGCGTCCAACGCTTGTCTGCGTAATCGTCGCTTGTGATAAATTCCTTATAATCAACTCCTAAATCATCAGCTATTTGTTTGTTGGCTATATGAAGGAATTCTTCTTTTAGTTTACCTGAGGCTTCTCCACGACCATAAGCTCCGTCCATCTTTGCACCAGTTTCAGGATCTTGTATCTCGACACTAAAGTCTTCACCAGGAAATACCTTTGTAGAAGAGTGTTCATCAATTTTATTACCCTTATGATCTTTAAAGTCTTGGTCATAGTAGCGTGTGTCATCAAGGTTTAGCTTGAAGTCACCGATGAGGTTATAGTGGTCGTAGCGGTCGATGCCTTGTTTGTCGATTGTTACAGACTGGCCCTTGTGGTTGATTGTAGCTGCGCCGGCGCCTGTTTCTGTGTAAAATCCTGCTTGATTACCTTCAACAATAGCTTCAAATTCTCCCTTAGTTCTTGGGCGGGCAAAGAATTTGACTTCTAGATTTTGAAGATTCTTGTATTCAGGTGTATTGAAGATAGAATCTTCATTGATAACAGTCTTACCACTTGCGTCTTTCATTAGGGCACCATCAGGCATTTTGACTACTACATTGTCATTTTCATCAATATAGGCTTTTGCTCCTGGCACTACTTTGCCTGTAATAGGATTGTAGACTTGACCTACAAGTCTTTCCCTAGCATTGTCATCCAGGTTTTCAACCTTGACTCCAGTTTTAATAGTTTGGCCTTTGACAAATTCTTTTTGGTCATGACTTCCGTTTAGCTTGATAAGGCTAAGCTTGTCATTTTCATTTGGCCATGGGTTGACTGTGAAACTAAATAGAGCACTAGATCCCTCGGTAGCATTAGGTTTGGCATAGTGGTCTTTTTTATACTTACCTTGCCAAGCCATTGTTGTGTTGGTATTATCTTTGTCATTTATATGTTTTATATCTTCTTCAGTGGCATAGAGATTTAAGTTTCTTTGATCTCTAAATCCGTCTATTTCTATCTCAGATGTAGCCTTATAATTTGGATCTTTCTCTCCTCCAGCAATTTTTTCACCTGCTTCATTTGCTGAAACAGTACCACGATCAAGTACTGGTCCCATATTACCAGTATTGGTGAAATAAAAGTCAGTGTAGGTTCTTTGGCCTTTTTCCTTGTCGATCTCAATCTCAATGCCCCATTGGGTCTTGTCTTCGCTTGTTGCAGACGGTTCTGAGCTATGATAGCGGTAACCATCTACAAATTCATTCTTTTCATCAGGTGAATTAAAGTTGGTAGCTGTCCCATCACCTTGTTCCATTTGAGTAGAGCGGTAACGTTCTTCGCCACTATAGTTTTTGATTTTCTTTTCGTCTTCAGCATAGTTCGGCTCAGAATTCTCTGAAGCTGCTTTTTGAGCTTCTGGTGTTTTTTCATCAGACACTTCAAGTCCTGAATTGTCCGCTTCATTTTCCACATTGCTTACTGCTGTTGCTTGTGCTGGATGATTTAATGCTTGTGATCCAAATCCAGTTTTTTTGGAATTAATTTCCTTTTCTGATTGTAATTGCGAGCTTTCTTGTTGTTTTTGTTTTTCATCTGCGTCTGCAGTGTTTTCTGCTTGAGCTTTTTCTGAATTTTTTTGATCAGCATTTTGTGCTGCTTTTGCAAGTTGATTGTCTATTAATTTTTCTGTGACAGCTTTTGTGTCATCTATTTGAGTGTCGGCGTATGTTTTTACTTGTGGTGCCGATACTATTACTGCACTGGCTAATGCTGCCATGAGTAATTTTTTGTTGATTTTCAAAACATTTTCCTCCTTAAATTATTGTAATTTCCTTGTGATTTATTTTATCTTTGAAATATACTAGTAGTTTAAAAATATTTAGTTTATTCTGATTAAATTATACTTTAAAATGAATACAAACGTCAAACAAAATCCCTTTTTCCCAAAAATTTTTCGTTGTTCGTTTTTGTTTTATTCATTTTGTATTCAAATTGTTGTAATATGTTATTTTTTTTGTTATAAAAATGTATTTAGTGATTAATCTTATGAAATCCGATTATTGAATGCTTTGTTGTACTGGGTTATAATAAGTGTATAAATTAAGAGGAGTTTTTATGGAAAAATTTTATGGTGAAGTGTTTTCACGTTTGCAAAAACATATTAAAACAATAGAAAAGAAACAAGGTGCGTGGATGTTCACGCTGATTATTTCAGGAGTAATTAGTTTACTTTCATTTATGTTGTGGATGAGGATAAGTCCTCCTAATTCGTCGCAGGATTTTCTAAGTTTATCCCTTCCATTGTCATATTTTTCGAAGACTGTTATAACACCTTTTTCGTGTGTGTTGAGTTTTTGGATTGCGACAAGTTTTTTGAAAAAAGATATGGTGGCAAAGATTTCGAACGCAGAATTTTTGGCGAAGGCTAGTGTGTACACTTTGGTTACGATTGTACTAGCTTCTGTGTTTAACACTAGAATTCCAGTTGTTAACGTGATTGTAAATGTGATATCGGGTTTTGTGTACAGCGTTGTGATGTATGACAAATTTAAGCCTTCTTTTTTGAACAAGGCTACTGTAACGGCTGCTATTGTGAAGATTGTTATGAGTGCGATTGGTTTTTTGATGAGTACAACTTTGTTGTTCTTCATCGTTTTGAATTAGTCGTGTGTTAGTTGGAAATTAATAAGGAGTGTTTTATGAAAAAATTGGTGGCTTTGATGCTGGCATGTATGTTGTTTGTGCCGGTGACAAGCGTTGCGGACAAGGATAGTGCAAATGAAGTGGCTTCGGAAAAGGTTGAAGCAAACGCAAATGATACTGCAAAAAAATCTGATGCTAATGCAAAAACTAAAGATGCAAATGAGAAAAAGCAGGAAGAAATCACCACTAATGAAGATGGTGTGTTCAAAAATGTTATTCACCAAAGGTTCCAAGGTGAAAACAGAGCGAAGACCGCAGTGAATGTGCAACGTCATTACTTTGCGAATACGAACAAGGTTATTCTTGTAAACGACAACGCATATCCCGATGCAATCAGTGCGACGAATGTGTCTATGGGCAAATACCCACTTTTGTACACTGGCAAGAATTCATTATCTGTTGAGACCAAATCAGCGCTTGACAAGATGTTCTTGGACGAGATTTATCTGATGGGTGGCGTGAATACTATCAGCAAAAATGTTGAAAATAAGTTGAGAAAGAACTTCCCACACGCAAAAATCACTAGAATTATGGGAAATAACCGCTACGACACATCAGCAGAGTCTGCAAAAACACGTGCAAATACCACTAATTTGATATTTGCAGCAGGGACAAATTATGCAGATGCATTGTATGCTACAAGCCTTGCAGCACACCAAAACGCCCCAATCTTGCTTGTAAGTAACGAAGGATTATCACAATCTACGAGAAAATTTATACAATCAATCGGAAATATCGACAGCGTTACAATAGTCGGTGGAGAAATATCTGTAAATCAATCTGTGAAAAACCAAATCGAAAATCTGACTAAAAAACGTGTCACAAGACTTGCAGGTGTGGACAGATACGAATCCAGCGTTGAAGTCGCTAAGAGAGTGAACGCAAATCCAGCAGAAGTAATCACTACAAGCGGTGAAGTGTTCGCAGATGCACTCGTATCATCTACAGTTGCGCAAAAAATCAAAGCACCAATCTTGCTTGTGAAAAAAGACGTCCTACCACTTTCAGTCAGAGAATATATGAAAGACACCAACTCCATCTACAAATTGACTACAATCGGTGGATACAACACAGTTACCAAGAACAATTATTCCACACAAGTAATATTGATATCGGGACTAGACATCGACAAGCCAATCATCGATAAACAAGGAAAAGGTCTCATCAAAGCATTCACAAAAGATTACAAGAAATACTACGTCCTTCCTAACAACAAATACTACAACTCAATCAAAAAATACGACAAATTATTTGTTTATTTGAGAGACGCATTGGCAGAAGATTACAGACCATTGGAATAACGTTAAAATTAAAAGAGGACATGTCCTCTTTTTTTGATGCAAAAAAATAGGCGAAATCAATCGCCTATTTAAAATTTGTATAATATTCTTCTATTAATAATTTGATATTTGCAACTAGATCGGGATATTCTGCATCAATATCCGTTACAATTGCAGCATACAAGTCTTTTTCATTAACAGTTTGCATTTTGTGAATTCTAATAAAACTAATCGGTTGAGTTAGATTCAGATTGGGATAATCATTTTTATTGATTGCCACATCATACTTCACGTTCCTTCTACTTCTGTCCGTTATCTTCGAAACAGGAAGTGCGTTATAATCTTTAGGAAATTTATTATCAGCTTCCTTTATAATTAAAAACGGTCTGGATTTGTATTCAATCCTGTTGTTTTTGGAATTGTAGTACGGAAATCTAACTTTGTATATAGACCATTCTTTACTAGAATTATTCATACTTAACCCTCAATATCTTCAAATTCGTCTACATACATATCGAACACCGAATCGTAAGATCTTAACTTATTCGCATCCACTCTTATATCATCAAGCTTTATCTTATTAAATCCTTGTTGCTTGTCAGTTAGTCCTTCCCTACTTTTTTGCCAACAATATTCTTCGTGGGACAAATCCCTCAAATACCACGCATCATACTTAGCATATTGAGCAATTGTGTTGTCAATCACGTATTTTTCTTCTTCTGTCAAAGAAAATCCGCCTTCAATATCAAACACTTCTGAATTTTCCAGGCAATATCTCAACGATGGCAACACTGGTCCATGTATCCAGCCTTCAAATTCTTCATCAAATAATTGATGTCCAGTCAAGCATAGAGATTCCCTTTGTGAGAAATACATTAGTTTCTGCAATTTTAATTCGCTTTGAATTCTATTGCCAGTTTGTCTTTCATATGAATAAATCAAATATTTCGTAACTTCAAATTCTTTTTTCATTCTCTACACCTCCTATTAACATCATTATATAACTTCAAACACAACATAGCAACATATGTTCTGCTATTTAAAAGAACAAATAATTCAAAATATACACCGTAACAACCGACAGCAAAAATCCAAGCTCCGTAATTCTCGTTTTCGTTTTCTTATAAAAATCGGACGAAATCACAAAAGCTGGGCCAATCGCCACGTACATAATTATAGATTTAATCAAAAGTTCATTATTCGTCACAGCACTCACAACGACGTATGTAAACACTGGAATTATCAACAAATTCACAACAGTAAGCATAATGGATGTCAAATCAAACAAACTTTTCATATCAATACTTGAAATTGCAAGTGCAAATGCGATTATAATCACAACTGAACTTGTCGATTGAATAATTTTCAGAGGAGTTAGCATGTATGAGAACTTGTAAATCGCACAAATACAAAAAGCTACAGAAAAGCCCATCGCCATCAAAAAGTCTGTCACATTGAAAATTCTCTTGTAAAGCATGTACACAAGATAAATCACACAAGAAATTATAATCAGATTGTTCATAATATTCTTGTCCATAACATTTTGCAAAAACGGCCTCATCACAATAATATTTGAGAAAATAAACGCAGGTTCCAGCGAATCCTTGTCCTTAGTGTTGATTTGGAAAATCATCGTCATAATCTTAGATAATATCCACAAATACACAAAAAATACACCAAGTTTGATGTTGAAATTCTTGTACGTAAGTTCACTCAAACTAATCGCAATATTCGCCGGAATAATCACAACGTAGATTAATTTCGAAAAAAATGCGACAATTTGCTTTTCATTTGAAATCGTTCTGGCAAACAAAAATATAATTGCAAACACCACCAGAACACTTATCCAGTAATTAAAATAATTCATACTATCCTCCAACTTTATTATACCATAGCGTATTAGTAAATCTTAGAAAAAGCAGACATGGCATTTATTGAAATAATTTATAAATAGGTGATTAGCGTGTGTGACTTTTTTACAAATATAT
>OLJO01000141.1_pt1 | contig 14387 bp, 1 predicted proteins | sample 1603551 | NCBI WGS metagenome assembly OLJO01 (sample SAMN04436983, study PRJEB24849) | human gut metagenome | biome: human gut; feature: NICU; material: stool | host: Homo sapiens | place: USA: Saint Louis, MO | collected 2010-03-15 | reverse complement strand
AGTTAATGTCTTTCCTATTACATCTTTAAAACCTAAGAACCCGAAACCTATAGCTATAAGTATTGAAACAATTGCAAAACTAGTAGTTAAAATTTTTTCAAATAAACTAGAATTTTGTTGTTCAGAAACTAACTGATCCTTATAAGTCTTAAATGTAATTAAATCATTACTTAGTTTTGTCGGTTTTATATCATTATTGTTCAAGTAATTAACTCTGAGATAATTTAAAAGAAAATTTTTGTCGAAGTACCTGTGTTTTTCTTCATCATATGATAGAGAATACCAAACTTCACTTTTCCTCTTTAATCTCTTAAATATCTTCCTAATAATTCTTTGAATACAGTTATCTTCTGCTTCTTTCAGTTCGATGCCATTCTTTATCTTACCATCATATCCCATAAGACCACCTCATAGACGTTTAAAAGAATTGTCTGAACATCATTGAGATACCAGGGACTTGGCTTATCGCCTCATCCCCTTATCTCTTTGTAGTCCCTTTACGGAGGGTACCTCATCTTTTGATTTAATTCAATCATGATAATGCACTCTCTCTTCTCTTACGTCTGTACTTGTAGTACGCCGTTGCCATCATCACAGCACCCACTACAAGGAATCCTATGATACCCATAGCACCAGTAAGTGGATATTCCGCCTTACGGTTTTCAACTTGAATTGGATCTTGAGATTCATAATTTATATATTTTCCCTTGTCTGAACTTAAATTATTGATGTCAAGCTCAGAATTAACTGTATCAATATTTAATAAATCGTGTTGTATATAAGATTTTAAGTTAAGATTTGTTACATCTTGGTTTAACTTACCTTCAACTTCTACTACTACTGAGTCTGTTCTAGTTTGATATTGCACATTAGGATCCCAAGGTATCCTATATAGATCTCTAACTTGATATCTTATACATTGTTCATTGTTAAGATATCTTTCACTATTTTCTACACTTGTACTAAAGTCTGAATTTGTTAGCTGATCTATAGATTTATCCTTTGGCAATATAGCAGTTCTTATTGTATTTAATGAATTTACCTTCCAACCATTTTCTACTATTCTTAGCTGAGTATCAATTGCATCAAATTTCCATGAAGTATGATTTGGATTCAAGATTATTCTTTGTTTAAATGTTCCCTTTTCCTTATCTACTTCAAGGATTTCACTTGTTAGCATGCCATTTGCACCCTTAACGAAACTTGCTTTGAATGGATCTTTTTCAAGGACTTGAACCTTGCCATTTTCTAGCTTAAATTCCTTGATATACTCTCCAGGATACTTTCCATATCCTTCTGGCGCTTTAGTTTCTTTAAGTGCATAATAGCCATCTTTTGAAATGTTAAGACTAAACTTGCCATTTTCATCTGACTTAGCCGTTACTACTTTGCCATCAACTTTATATTCTTCATACTTACCATCAAGTTTTTCTTTATAAAGAACTTTAAATTCAGCATTTTGAAGTTTTACACTGTTGTCTTCTGCATCGACTTTTACAAACTCTATTGGCTTGTTGTTTACAACCTTGACTGCAATAGTTTCACTTACTTCTTGATAGATTTCACTAGTTCCAGTTCCTTCTGCATTTGGAACAGTGACTTTTTGATAAATTTTACCAGAGTCATCTACTTTTAGGTAAGCTACTGGACCATTAGGTTTAGCATATCCCTTTGGAACTTCATTTTCTATTAATCTGTACAAGCCCTTATCAAGGTGATTATAGGAAATTCTACCATCTTCATCGACAAGAGTTGGGTTAGTCTTTGCGGTCCAAGTTGTAGCTGGATTTTCTATAGTTCCATCATTCTTTTCTAATGAGAACTTAGCACCTTTAACTACATTTCCTTTCTCATCTAATGTTGGTTTTAGAACTTGTCCTTCTGTATTTACCTTTTCAAATACAACTTTATTTGATGGGTTAGGAATCTTTAGTTCAAACTTAGCATCAGCAGTACTTTCATTTTCAAATACATATACTCCATCCCATCTGTAAACTGATGGATTTTCTGCCCATCGTTGATAACCATAATTATCTGTATAGTTATAACCATAGTATAAAGCTGAATTTCCTCTGTACTCTGTTAAATTCTTCGTATTAGCAATCTTTCCAGTTACTTTTACAATAGATGCTCTATTATAAGGATAGTTACCTATATTAGTTGTTGTTGTCTTATTTGCTTCGACAGTTTTAGGTTGTGTTATTCCATAACGCCATAAGTTTCTGTCATTTTCATTAACACCAAAGGAAGCTGGCATACTTTGTATTTTCGAATTATTATCAGTGTAATACAAATCGTAAGTTGTAATTTGTAAATTATTGACTGTTTGATTTGGTTTATATCTGAATGTCAAATTCTTGCCGTCATATTGACCTTCTCTATTAATATAGAAGTAGTGAACAAATTCACCAGTATCTGAATTGAAACTTACTATTTTAGAAGCCATATTGATGTAGTTATATCCATCATTATCATATTCGGTGCTTACTATATAGTTTACATAGATGTCTTTAAGTTTTTTTGTGTCATTTCCAATACTCATACCAACCTTTTGATAGCTTGAGTTTCTAACCCTATTGAGATTAATGTGAGATGATATAACATTCTTGAAATCTGTGACAGTGTATTGCTCTGCTGCCTTTGTGAATGTATAGGTGATTGTTCCAGCTTGTCTATTATAGTCAGCCTTAGCTAATGTACCTATACCATCAGCGAACAAGTCTAAGTTAGTTGGCTTATCTTCTCTTATTCCGTGTAAGTCCATGTTGTCAGTAAGTTTAAGTGTGAAGTAGTCTCCTGCACTTATTTTTACACCATCTTTAATTTTATACTCATTAGTAAATTGTAAACTTTGTCCAACGTGAGGTCTTATTTCATTAGTACCTTGAGTTGTATCTTCACTGTATGGTCTATTCACTATCATATCAGATGATTCAAGTGTTATTAAGCTTGTAATATCTCTTATTCTTGGACTTGTATCATCTGCATATGGGTCGAGTCCCTTACCACCAACTGTGAAGTGCCATACATGGCCAGTGTTGATATAACCATTAGGTGATTCGATTTCTCTTAGTTCGTAGTTACCTAGTGGAAGTCCTTCGAGTTTTAGTGTCCCATTTTCGTCAACATATCCTTCATATACGGCATCGGTAACAGGATTACCATCTTTATCTGTCTTTGCACCTAATCTAGTAGCTCTGAACTTAGCTCCAGCTATTAATTCTCCAGATTCATTTTTCTTACCTGGAATAGCCTTGCCATTTTCGTCAACCTTTTTGATAGTAACTGAACCTTTACCTGGTTCTTCGTTTCTTACCTTACCAATATTCTTGGCTGTGGCTGATGTTACGAAGTCGACAAGTTTTCCAGTTGAAGTTTCATCATCCTTCACATTAGGAATTAGATAATTGTCTCTCTTAGATAAGATTGTTACATAACCATTGGCACTTTCTACGATTTTACCAGTCTTTGGGTCAACTACTTTATGAGTTCCATCTGGTTGAACTTGAACCTGTAAACCAGATTCTTTGTCGTAAGTCTTTCCATCCTTTGTAAATGTTTCACCCTTTGGATCAATAGTTTTTATTACAAATTCTAATAGTGTACCATCAAGTGCTCTATATCCTTCTGGAGGAGCAACTTCTAGCAATCTGTAAGTTCCTGGTTCAAGTCTTCTGAAACCAAAGTAACCGTTGAAGGCTGATGATACATAGGATTCATCCATATCATTCCAGAAAGAGCCTTCCTTCTTTTGTAGCTTAAATACTGCGCCTTCTAGTCTGTTTGTATTGTCGTCGCCTTCCATTTTGTGCTTAGAGAAAGTAATGTTATATACTTCTCTTTCGTTTGTGATTGACATACCTTCTTGTGGTACTGTTTCGAGCTTGTCTGATGTGTACAAACTTGAAATATCAAGACTTGTATCCACATGAGCTGCTGGAGTTCCTGCAACTGAAGGATAGATTATACCAGCAGCAAATTTAGCAGTATCAACATAAGCTTCTTTACTTAATGCATTCTTATATTTTTGACCAGCTGGTTTATTATTAGCCCAATAATTTGCATTAGTTGTTCCATTATATCTTGCAATCCAATTTCTAAGTTCTATCATACCTCCTTGGTAAGAGCCTTTATCTTTATACTTATAACCTACATAGTCATCACCTTTATCATAAAGTTGGCGGAACTCTCTTGCTCCATCAAAGAAGTCGAAGTGAAGTTCGATTTTTCCTAGGTCTTTTTGTGGTATATCAGTTCTTTCATAAGGAGCTTTTTTAACTGGTTCTGCACTTGGTTGGTTATTGTTGTCGATAAAGTTATAGTTAGAATCTACATTTACTTCATTAGTAACTTTCTTATCTACTATAGAACCATCATAGTATCCTTCAATGTCGATATAGTAAACACCTGGTTCAAGATTTAGCAAGTCTTCGTCAAAGCCCCAGTCAAATGGTCTCCATCTTGCTGTATTAACAGTTTTTACATTAGGATCTCTCAAGTCATAACTGTTTAATACCTTATCTACGTCCACATCTTTTGGTGGATTTGTAATTTGATAGGTTGATCTATAAGCAGTCTTGACACCTTCTGTGATAGTTACTGGAGGAAGTCCAGGTCTATCAATTTCTTCTCTCTTGTGTTTTGGTGTAATTTGAACGTTTACTACCTTACCATAAGCTCTTGTATCAATATAAACTCTTTGAACAAATGTCTTTGAGTCTGGGTCTATATTTTTAACTATAGACTTGTATTTTATACTGCCTTTTTGATTATCTGCTGCTACAGCCTTATTTGAAGATAAGAAAGATGTAGCCGTGTTTTCTGGTCCATTTTGTACTATTACAAGAGAACCATTTTCTTCTTTTACTTGTAGTTTCCAAGGAGCTGCTTGTTTCTTATATCCTACTGGTGATTTTGTTTCTTCAAGGATATAGTAGCCAGTATTTAATTTGACTGTTTTATTCTGTGCATCCTTAAACACTACATTACCTTCTTTATCAGAAGTTGCTGTTAGGTCTGTGAAAGTTTCATCTACAGTAGTAAAGTTTTCGTCAGTGTATTTCTTTAGTGTAAACTCTGCACCGTCAAGTCCTTCGTTTACGTTGTTTCTCTTGTGGACTTTAAGTTCAATACCAACTTGCTTGTTAGTGATTTGTGCAGCTTCTCCTTCTGGGATTTCAGTTCCCATATCAGCAGCTTTAAAGTTAGCCGATATTGTTACATTATTTGCTGGCATTTTGAACTTGTATTGGTTATTTGCAACACTTGTTGTTACATCTTTATCACCAACAGTTAAGCTTTGAAGTTCATATCCTTCTTTAGGCTTAACTGTAAGAGTAATTTCTGTACCTGCTGTTGCTGAAGTTTTATCAGCAGTAACAGTACCACCTTCTTGTGGATTATTTACTGTAATATTATAAGTTTCTGGAGCTTTGTCTTTCCAAAGAGCAGTTATTTTTGTATCAGCATTAACTGTTATAAAATCTTCAGGATTTTTTTCTTCATTATTTACTGACCAAGCTTTAAATTCTTTTCCTGATGGTGCATCAAATTCATTAGCTGGCAATTTATAGTTAGAACCAATATTAACTTTTTGTTCTGCCATTGTGCCGGAACCTTCTCCAGGACTGAATGAAACAGTTGCTTGTTCTGGAGCTTTTTCTTTAAAGCTAGCTTCTACATTTACATTGTGGTTTGGCATTCCAAATGTGTATTGATTATTGCTTACACTTTGAGTAACATCTTGTTCGTCAACTATTAAGCTTTGAAGTTCATATCCATGATCTGGATTTACATTTACTGTTACTTGTGTACCCTTTGCTATGTTTTCGCTTGGGTTTGCTTTAACTGTTCCATGTCCTTGTGATGTTGCTGATACACTGTAAGCTTCTCTATTAATAGCATCTGCACTTGTATAGGATTGTGCTCCCCAATGCTTCTTCCATTCATTAGGCTTCCCAGTTCTCTTATAGTAATAGTCCAATCCCAGTCCAAGATTAGTACCTGGAGTATACTTTGAGATTACTTCAATAGCAAATAGTTTATTCTTATCAAATCTATTTCTTGGGAATAATCTATTATTTCCATCTGCTTCACTAAATCTTAACCTTACTTTATGAGGTTGACCTTTTTCATTAAATTCAGTTAACCCTTGATTTGTACCACTTAAATTGAAGTCAGCACTTGGATTTTTTAAGTTATCTAATGTTGAGTCTATATCTACATAAAAAACTCGTACTTCTAAATCACTAGGTGATAAATTTCCGCTAGGTTGTTTATGAATATTCATTACATACTTAGTATCTTGATTGTCATTTCCGTTAATCAAGAATAATTGTTTAAAGCGCTTTGTATCCTTGTTTATTTTAGTAATCTTTGTAAATACCTTAGTCGGATTATTAGGGTTAGCTCTTGTGTCAGGTTCTTCTGATCTTTCTGGATCTATTTCTTCCCAGTCATTTCCAGCTCTCAACGCCGCTTCTACCATATCTGGACCAAATTCTAATCCTGTATCCACTCCGTACAATGACGATGAGTTATTTGCTAGATATTGTATAATTCTGTTGGCTGATGAGCTAGAAGCTGCTCGTACTACTGACATAGCTGCATTTGTTTCTTCTACAGCTCGTTTTTTAATCTCTTTAATGTAGACTTTTCCTTCATCAGTTATTCTAACTGTCCATTCGGTGCTAGCATTTTCATAACCCGGTGCTGGTTGAGTTTCTTCTAGCTTGTACTTCCCAGCTTCTAGTCCTGCGAAAGTTATCATACCGTCTGCTCCAGTTGTCATATATCTTTCGTCTTTAAGAGGTTCCGGTCCAGTTAGTTTAAATACAGCACCTTTAATTGCTTCTTTTGTTCCTTCTTTAACTTTTTTAAGTTTGAATTGGAACTTTTCTTTTTCGTTGTTTACATCAAGTGATCCTTCTGAGATATAAGAGCCTTTGATGTCTCCAACAGCTGCTTTTGTAGGATCTCCTACTACCATGTCTTGGACACTTTCATAGTAGTCAGCTTTCCAATAGATGTTGGAATTATCAACCATCCAGTCCATTCCTGTACCGACGCCACCAGTTTCATTTATATATGGAACTTTTACGTCAATAACTATTGGCCTAGATGTAGCTGGAAGTGTTAGATTTAATCTTTTTGGTTCTCCGTATCTGCCTTCTTCACTCTTTGCAGTTTTCTTAACATCACCTGTTATATCTTCAGTTGTGTAGTTTGCAAGTCTTAAGTCAGATATAAGTCCAGTTACTGGTTTATCTAATTCAAATACTTTGTATTCTGCACTTCCATTGTACCAAGTCATGTTAGGATCTCTTGGATCTTGTCTGTGGATAGATGCGGTTGTTTGTCCAAGATTTCTTGCTTCTGGATTTATAACATATCTTTGGATAGCATAACCATCTTTTTTATTTATAGCAATAATTCTAGTACCCATGTATTGAGCAGTTTTACTATTGCCTGTCCAACCCGTCCATCTGTTGTCATAATCTGACCAGCCTTCTGTAGATCTATTCTTAACATCAACCCAATTGACATTATCTTCTGCTAGGAAGGATTTAAGGTCAGTTGATCCTGTTGAAGCTACATAGTTATAAACTTTTGTCTTGCCATCTTTTACTTCGAGAACCCATTTCTTATCGATTGGCTTGTAACCTTTAGGTGCTTTTGTTTCCTTAAGGATATATTTTTGTCCTTCTTCTAAGCTTTTACCTGCTTCAAACTTGAAGTCAACAATACCATTTGTATCAGATGTTCCCTTTGCTATTACTGTTTTTTCATCTTTATCGTAAATAGCAAACTCTGCGCCTGGAAGAGCTTGTCCATTTCCATTTTTCTTATAAACTTGGAATTTTTCTCCAACAGGTTTGTTGGTTACTGGTAACTTAATAGTTGTACCTTCTACAACTGACCCAGTTCCTGTGATACCAATTTCTCTTATAAGGACATTACCAGTGTCATAAACTGTAACACGCCATTTTTTAGTGGATTTCGTATATCTATTTGGTGCTTCAGATTCTTCTAAGATGTATTCGCCTGGTTCTATATCTGTAAAATCAACGATACCATCGGCATCACTTGATCTATAGATTACATGGCCATCACTTTCATTTGTAAGAGAGAATGTCGCACCTTGAAGTTTCTTAGTTCTATCTGCTTCATTTAATTTTTCGATTTTAAATTGTCCTGGCTTATAAGTTTTGTTAAATAGTTTAACTTTTTCTGTGTAGAATTTTGGTATTTCTTGTCCTGTTTCTGATCCTGTAGCAATATTTGCATTACCTTTTTGATAAGATCCTGTTTGTCTACTACCATTTGATAGGTAGTAAGCTGACCACAAGTTTTTATATCTTTGTACGTCAGTAACTTTAAATGTTTGTATTACTACGTAACCTTCATTTTTTTCAACTCTTGGAACATCTATTTCTAATGGGTGATTGTTATGTCCATTCTTTGTTAAAAGTTCTGTGGATTTTAACTTTGAAGGATCGTAAGTTATCCTGTAATCACCAACTTGATCTCTAAATCCTTCTTGTGGATTTACATTATTCTTTGAATATACCAAGTCGTAATTTCTTGGGTCTTGGTCTGGTCTTATACCATAGGATAGTGGCATTAATCTTTGCTTATTGTCAGGAGTATCAGTTACCTTATATACTTCTAATTCTTGGAATCCAAATGCTGGATATCCATTTGCCTTGTATGTGTTCAAATCTGATACAGGCCTATTCATTGATATCCAATCGTATCTTAAAGTTCTCTTACCACTAGTAAGTCCTGTTGGGTTGTAGTAGGACATGGCCTTTAGATAAATATCTCCATTTTTATCCTTGTATACATCGTAAATATATTCACTTGTTAGTGGTCCACTTCCTCCTTGAGAGTCATATGCGTAATAATCTGTCTTGATGTTAAATGGAAGTACCTTATCCTTACTTTGAGTTGTTTGAATGTTTGGGTGATTAACAGTAGGGTTACTTGTTCCCGTAGTGTTATCTGGGTCAACAACTATTCTGAAATTATAGCCAGTAGTTGTATTAGTTTGTGTTGCATAATACTTATCTGGAATAATACCAATAATTTCAAGAGAAGCATTCACAGCGTTACTATCTATATTATCTGTAAACTGATATGTTAATAGATTTGTTTCGTAGTTGAAGTATGGTTTTGCCAATACTTTTCCTGTGGCATCTTTTAGTTCAGGAATTTCATAGACATATCTTCTGAAATCTAAGTTAGGGTCGAATTGAATCTTGAATAATCCACCTTTTTTTGCATTGGAAATTAAGAAATTAGCCTTATATCTATATGATTCAATACCATATGCTTCCCAAACTCCTTCTGTCAAACCAAGACGTCCATCATTTGGCTGATTTTGTTTTTCTTGAAGGATCATAGATTGAGTTATGTCATTTATTGTAGCCTTGCCACCTTCTTGACCTGCTTCGATTTCTTCCAAGATATAATCTACACCGTTTTTAGGAGTTCCTGCTCCGTCTTTGAATCTTGCATTGTAGATTACTTTGCCATCTTCTCCTACAGTAACATCAAAGATTACTTGTGATTTTTGATATCCTGATGGAGCACTGATTTCTTCTATAGTATAGTTGCCTGGACTTAATTCGCCAAAGTTTGCTTTACCGTCTTTACCTGATTTTGCATCAGATATTATTTGATTGTTAGCATCTCTTAATCTAAATGTTGCATTTGCAAGAGGTGATTTGTCTTGTTTTATCTTTGTAACTTCTACAGGAAGTTTTGGGAATGGTTCGTTGGCTATATTAAGCATAACTCCACTTTCTGCTGAAGTTGATAGACCAATTGATTTTTGGATTCTGGCTTCATCTTTAACTCTGTCGTTGTCAGTTAACCAATCGTAGGATACTGCAGTTGATTCTGAACCTTTGGCTTTTACTTTTACCAAAAATCCCCAATCATTTGTTTTTCCACCAAAACTTACTGCGGGAAATTTTATTTGATAACCAGTTTTACCTGTATAACCATCTGTTATATTATCTTTTCCTGTAATATCATTTGCCACACGAGCGTTTAATAAGTTATCACCTTTATATTGGTCTGCAGTTTGGTTATACATGTGGTTCTTAACAGTATTTCTGTTTCCAGGTTCTACATCAAGAACTTGTACTTCTTTTATTTCACCACCTAATACATTTAGGTTTAATCTAGTGTTTTTATTTGTATATTCGTCACTTCCATTTGCTTCTGGTTTTAAATGGATATAAAATTCAATATTGCCATCTTTATCAATCTTACCATAGTGCAATGCGTTCATGAAACTTTGATAGCTTGGATAATATTGATGATGGTCTAATTCTGTTTCGATTTTTCCACCTTGCATAGCAATGTTATTACCAGATACTGAAACTTTTCCATCATCAGATACTGTTATTGTTTTTCTGCTAGTGTCTAGTTTGTATCCATTTGGAGCTTTGTTTTCTATTAATGTGTATGTTCCTGGACTTACATTTGAAAAGTTTGCTCGGCCATTGGCATCTGTAACTAATTCTATAGTTTCCTTTGCATTTTGTAGAGTAAACTTTGCTCCAGAAAGTTTCTTTTTAGGATCTTTGCTGTCAAATAGTAAAACAGTAAAGTCAGCTTCCTTTTCTTGTGTGGATTGTGACATTACATTGTAGATATGATAAGCGCCATCTTCTTGTGCTAGGTAGTTGTATTTTTCTTTATAGGAATAAGTTGTTCCACCAATTGTTTCATCTTTTGGTAGATTTTGAACTACTTTTTGATTTGTCTTGCTTTCTTTTACAACTTCACCTTCTGGAGTTTTTTCAGTTTCTATAGTCCAATATTTTGCAGCAGGTATAGTTATTTCTCTGTCGGATTTTCCAGTTTCACCTTCTGGTACGCTTATTTCTGGAGAAATTGCTTTGCCATTTTCATCTTTAACTACAAATCCTTGAGCCGGCATTTTCTTAGTAGAATCTATTCCTGCCCATGTTTGTTTGATTTTAACATCTTGGTATTTGTTGATGTTAACTCCGCCCATAGAATATCCAGCGTTGCTATCTGTAAGTTTTGTATCGTATTCATAAACAGCTATTGTTCCTGGAGCTTGGGCTGCGTTTGGATTGGTTTCTTTTTCTGGAATTCCAGTTATATTTATACCGCCATTATTACCAGGATTAACTGTTTTTATAACCATCTTACCACAAGTAGGACTATTATGATCTGTGTCTATAGCATAAACTGCCATCTTTGATGATGTTAAGTCTTGTGCACCAGTCAAATCTCTTGTAGCAAGAGGAAGACCCTTATTTGCATCACCTGTTGATACTCCATCAGTAACTGTCCATTTTGCAGAGTTTTCTGATGTGAATTCTCCCATGATGGTAGTTCTGTTGTTCATGCCAATACGCTTAGATGTTTTTCCTTTTACTTGTTCGTCAGTGTATCCCTTGTCAAATAGTAGTCTTACTGCACCTGATTTGTTTCTATTTTTTAATAAAACAGAAAAGTCAATCATGTATCTTTGTTGTTTGTTAAATACTGGCGTTTGGAAGTTAATAACAACATCTTTTGTGTGTTCTTTTAATGTATGGTTCTTGGATTCTCTAATACCAAGTTTACCTTCAATATCATTTGTTGTTATATCATCTTTGTTTATTGGTTTACCGTTAATAGTTATATTTTCGTATCTAGATAAACCAGAACCTTTTACTAAAGTTGCGTTGGAAATAAGCCCTAAGTCCAGCAAGTCTTTAGTAGATGAAAAACGAACTGTCCAGTCAATTGATTCTAGTTCTCCATCTTTTACTATTGGGGAACCTGAAACGTCCATGTGAACTTGATAATCTTCACCTTGATCTACAATTTCAAGCACATCTTTTGAGCCAGGTTCTATTATTTGATTTACAATCTTTCCTTCATTATCAACTACTGTTTCAGGAAGTTTTACTTCTTTTGTAACTCCTATTCCTGTGATTGAATTTTTGATGGAGTGTGTTGTTGCATCTTTGTCTAATTCTTTTATTTTTTCTACATTGTAGTCAACATCTATTGATAATAGTATTTGTAGATCTTTATCTATAGCTTTTGTCAAGGTATAGGTAATAGAATTTGTATCCTTATTATAAGAAGGTGTAGCAATATCTTCTCCATTATTCATAATACTAGGAAGAACTGTTCCATCTTTTACTGTAAGTCTATCATCAAGCTTTATTGTAAATGTTTGACCAGCTTGGACTGTACCTGCTTTTGTAGATACATCAAACCTAGTCATGATAGTATACTTTTTGTCTGCTAAGCTTTGACTTGATGCTCTTAGTGGAGTAAAAAGCATTTGTGGATTGAAGTTCTTATCTGCATCTTTTTCGATAAGTGCTTTGAGTGCATCTTTGTTATCTTCCATTAGCTTTGCTTGTTCTTCTTTTGTAAGGTTGTATTTTGTTTCAAAGCTGGATAATAATGATTGAACTTCTTTTAATCCATTTGCTTTTACTGATAGGATTGCTTTGAGTTCACGGTCTGCTTTTTGAAGATTAGTTAATCCGAAGAATTCTTTGATGCCTTCTAATAATCCTTTTGTTTCTTTGCTGACTTCTTTTTTGTCAGTTGTCTTTTTATTATCTTCTTTATTATTAGCATCTTTTTTGTCTTCTGATTTTTTGATGTCTTCTTTTTTGTCTTGTAATGCTTTGTCAAATTCTTCTGCTTTTTGTTTTCTTTCTTCTGGTGTGGCAGGTTCTTTTTTGACTTCTTCAGTTGTTTCCTTCTTCTTTATAATAGGTTCTTCTTCTTGGTTTTCTTCTGTGTCTTTTTCAAGTCCAAGAAGTTTTTTGTTTTCAAGGTCTTTTTTCGCTTTTTCTTCAGCGGCTCTTTTGGCTTCTGCTTCAGCTTGTTTTTTGGCAAGTTCTTCTTGTTTTGCTTTTTCTTCTGCTTCTGCTTTTTGTTTTGCTTCGGCTTCTGCTTTTAACTTTTCAGCTTCTGCTTTGGCTTTGGCATCTGCTTCTTGTTTTGCCTTGGCATCTTTTTCTGCTTTGGCTTTTTCTTCAAGAGCTTTTTGTTCTTCTGTTTTTTTAGCTTCTTCTGCTTTTATTTTTTCAGCTTCTTCTTTTGCCTTAGCGTCTGCTTCTTGTTTTGCTTTTGCATCGGCTTCTTCTTTTGCCTTAGCATCTGCTTTTGCTTTTTCTTCGGCTTCTTTCTTTGCTTTTTCTTCAGCTTCGGCTTTTGCCTTGGCATCTGCTTCTGCTTTGGCTTTGGCGTCTGCTTGTGCTTTTGCTTCGGCAACTTCTTTTTTGTGTTCTATTGATGATGTAACTTCAGCTGGTAATTGTTCTGTTTGGTATACGCTGTAAGTTTTATCATCTAATATAGCTGCAAATAAGTCTGCGTTTTGTTTTACTTCTAGTGGATTATTGTCATCCTTATTAAGAGCTATTGTTGTAAGTTTGCTGTCAACTGCTTTGTCAACTTTGAAGTCGAAGATGTAAGTACGGTTGTGTTTGTCACCTTCTGGTACTTCGCCATCTTGTTGAAGTCTGCGTTCTTCTGCAAGTTGAAGTCTGTGTTGTTCTGTTGATTTTAGATCTTCTGGAAGTTTGTTGAACAATCCTTCTTTATCAAAATCAAATTCGTCAACGACTTTAAGACTGTATACTTTGTAGTCGTCCCCAAAGTCTTCTTTATCAGCTTGAGGCACGTAGTTGTTATGGATTCTGTATTTTCCATCTTCTTGTACTACGGATACATCCAAGCTCAATCCTTGATCTTTGAGTGATTTGTCCACTCTGTCGAATTCTTTGTGAGCCTCTTCTACTGTATCAAATGTCCTCTCGTCATAAAGACTAAAATCCTTTCTAACTAATAGTTTGATGTTAGAATTGACGTTCGTGGTGTTCAATACAAACTTGACGTTCGTGTCTGTGTCCAGATTCTTGTCATCAATTACTGTAGCGAGGTTCAATGAAAAGTTGGCATAGGTATCCTGTTTCAAGGTCTCGAGCTTTTGTATTACATATCTCTTGTCGAGCTCTTCCTCCTTAGCAAATGATGTTATGGCTGGTGTTATAGTCTGAATTACCATCAGCATCACCATGACTAACGCCGTTAGTCTGTCTAATATTTTTCTCATTTTAACCTCCTGAATTACTTGATTTTTATCTTAAACGTTAGTTTTTTGATATTTATTATCCTAATTTTATTCTCTACTACTTTACATGCATTTTGAATAAAATACTACATTTTTTCAGCTAATTAATGAATATCGTTTGCATTATCCCTAAAAATAAAGAAAGAATCAGCCCAACATATTTTATGAATAATGTTGCCTGACTCTGTTAGTTCTAAATAAAATGCATCGCTTTTTATATCCATTATAATTACGTTTGCCTTCGTTTTTATGT
>OLJO01000139.1_pt1 | contig 14694 bp, 14 predicted proteins | sample 1603551 | NCBI WGS metagenome assembly OLJO01 (sample SAMN04436983, study PRJEB24849) | human gut metagenome | biome: human gut; feature: NICU; material: stool | host: Homo sapiens | place: USA: Saint Louis, MO | collected 2010-03-15 | reverse complement strand
TGAGTCGTCCAATACCATCTACGATGAGATGCTCCATGTCTTTGACGACCTCCGTAAAACGGAGAAAACTTTGCGGCAGATGGAGCTTGAGATGGGGGAAAAAACTGGGGCTGACTTAGAAAAACTCATGCAGGACTATGACCGTCTCTCGGAAGAATTCCGTCAGGCAGGTGGCTTCACCTATGAAGCAGATATCCGCGCGATTCTCAACGGCTTTAAGTTCGATGAGTCCATGTGGCAGATGAAGATTGAAGAGCTATCAGGAGGGCAAAATACCCGTCTAGCTCTGGCCAAGATGCTTCTAGAAAAACCGAATCTCTTGGTACTGGACGAGCCGACCAACCACTTGGATATTGAGACCATCGCCTGGTTGGAAAACTATTTGGTCAATTATAGCGGGGCCCTTCTCATTGTCAGCCACGACCGGTATTTCCTAGATAAGGTAGCAACCATTACCTTGGATTTGACCAAGCATTCCTTGGACCTCTATGTCGGCAATTACTCGAGTTTTGTGGAGCAAAAGGAGCAAAAACTGCTGACCGAAGCCAAGAACTACGAGAAGCAACAAAAAGAAATTGCAGCTCTGGAAGACTTTGTTAATCGTAATTTGGTGCGGGCTTCGACTACCAAGCGAGCTCAGTCTCGGCGCAAGCAGTTGGAAAAAATGGAGCGCCTAGACAAGCCGGAAGCTGGAAGTAAGTCTGCCCATATGACCTTCCATTCTGATAAGACCTCGGGGAATGTCGTCCTGACAGTAGAAGAGGCAGCCGTCGGCTATGACTATCAAATCCTCTCAGAGCCTATTAATTTGGATATCCGCAAGATGAATGCAGTCGCTATTGTAGGACCAAATGGGATCGGGAAATCGACCTTAATCAAGTCTATTGTCGGACAAATTCCTTTTATCAAGGGGGAAGCCCGTTTTGGGGCCAATGTCGAGGTGGGCTACTATGACCAGACCCAAAGTAAACTAACGCCTCACAACAGTGTCTTGGATGAGCTCTGGAATGACTTTAAACTGACGCCAGAAGTAGAAATTCGCAATCGCCTAGGAGCCTTTCTTTTCTCTGGGGATGATGTCAAGAAAACCGTCGGCATGCTGTCGGGTGGAGAGCGGGCCCGCTTGCTTCTAGCCAAGCTGTCCATGGAAAATAACAATTTTTTGATTCTCGACGAGCCGACCAACCACTTGGACATCGATAGCAAGGAAGTGCTGGAAAATGCCTTGATTGATTTTGATGGGACCTTGCTCTTTGTCAGCCACGACCGTTACTTTATCAATCGGGTGGCTACTCAAGTTTTGGAACTCTCAGAAGAAGGCTCAACCCTTTACCTAGGAGACTACGATTATTATCTGGAGAAAAAAGCTGAGTTAGAAGCCCTAGCTGCAGCACAAGCAGAAGCTGTGCCTGTTTCTTCGACCGAAGAAGTCACCAGCAATGATTATCACTTGCAGAAGCAAAACCAAAAGGAACTCCGGAAAATTACTCGTCGCATTGAGCAATTGGAAGCAGAGATGGAAGAGTTGGATCAAAAAATCCAAGACATCACCGAAACCATGCATAGCACCAATGATGCAGCTGACTTGGTTCAACTCCAGAGCGAGCTGGATCAACTAACTGTCCAGCAGGAAGCGGTTATGGAAGAGTGGGCAGAACTGTCAGAGCAGGTGGAATAGATGGACAATCTTGGAAAAGTTTTTCGTGAATTTCGAATCAGTAAGAATTATTCGTTAAAAGAAGCTGCAGGAGAAGCTTGCTCGACCTCCCAATTATCCCGTTTTGAATTAGGGGAGTCGGATCTAGCTGCTTCGCGCTTCTTTGACATTTTGGACAATATCCATGTGACGATTGAGAATTTTATGGATAAGGCCAGAAATTTTCAACACCATGAGCATGTCGCCATAATGGCTCAGATTATTCCGCTTTACTACTCAAATGATATTGCAGGTTTTAAAAAGCTTCAAAGAGAACAACTTGAAAAAGCCAAGAGTTCGACCAATCCTCTCTATTTTGAGCTGAACTGGATCCTGCTACAAGGGCTGATTTGCCAGAGAGATGCCAGCTACACCATGAAGCAGCGTGATCTGGATAAGGTGGCGGATTACCTCTTTCAAACGGAAGAGTGGACCATGTATGAATTGATCCTCTTTGGCAATCTCTACAGCTTTTATGAGGTGGACTATGTCACACGGCTTGGGAGAGAAGTGATGGAGCGTGAAGATTTCTACAAAGAAATTGGTCGCCATCGCAAACTGGTCTTGATTCTAGCCCTGAATTGCTACCAACATTGTTTAGAACATCGTTCTTTTGAAAACGCCAGCTATTTTGAAGCCTATGTAGAAAAGATTATCGGCAAGAGCATCAAGCTCTACGAACGCAATGTCTTTCATTATCTCAAAGGATTTGCCCTCTATCAGAAGGGGCAAACAGAAGAAGGGCGGCAGCAAATGAGGGAAGCCATGCACATTTTTGATGTGCTGGGACTGCCAGAGCAGGTAGCCTATTATCAAGAACACTTTGATAAATTTGTAAAAAATGAATGTTCCTAAATAGGACAGTGATAAAGGAGATTTTATGAACCGACATGCGGTCCAATTAATTAGTCGTGGAGCTATTAACAAAATTGGAAATATGCTCTATGATTATGGGAATAGTGTCTGGCTGGCCTCGATGGGGACTATAGGAAAGACGGTATTAGGGATCTATCAGATTTCTGAGTTAGTGACAGGGATTCTCGTGAATCCTTTTGGAGGAGTGATTTCAGACCGTTTTTCTCGTCGCAAGATTTTGATGACGACTGACCTGGTTTGTGGACTCCTTTGTTTGGCGATTTCTTTTATCACAAATGATAACTTGATGATTGCGGCTCTTATTTTTGCCAATATTGTTCAGGCCATTGCCTTTGGTTTTTCTCGACCTGCCAATAAAGCCATTATTACCGAGGTAGTAGAGAAAGACGAGATTGTGACCTATAACGCCCACTTGGAGTTAGTCTTACAGGTTGTTAGTGTCTGTTCACCTGTGTTTTCTTTCCTAGTTCTACAATTTGCCAGTCTTCATATGACCCTCTTATTAGATGCACTGACCTTTTTCATTGCTTTTGTCCTAGTGGCTTTCCTTCCGAAAGAAGAAGCTAAGGTTCAAGAGAGGAAACAGTTTACCGGGAAAGATATTTTTTCTGATATCAAGGATGGGTTAGACTATATCTGGCATCAGAAAGAGATTTTCTTTCTCTTGTTGGTGGCTTCTAGCGTCAATTTCTTTTTTGCAGCTTTTGAGTTTTTACTTCCCTTCTCGAATCGTCTATACAGGGTTAAAGGAGCTTATGCGACTATTTTAACGCTGGGAGCTATTGGATCTATTCTAGGAGCGCTTGTTGCCAATAAAATGAAATCAAGTATGAAAATTCTCCTGTTTTTACTGCTTATGGCAGGGATAGGAGTGTTCATGATGGGCTTGCCTCTTCCGCCTTATCTTTCCTTTTCGGGAAATCTGGTCTGTGAATTTTTTGTGACCATTTTCGACATCCACGTTTTTTCCCAAGTACAAACCAAGGTGGAAGATGATTATCTGGGGAGAGTCTTGAGCACAATTTATACCTTGGCTGTTCTCTTTATGCCCATCGCCAAAGGGTTGATGACTTGGTTGCCAAGCGTCCGTATGAAATCATTTCTCTTGATTGGAGCTGGGGTTATTCTCTTTTCACTCTTGGCTCAGCTAGTAGCTAAGCAACTTCAATCAAAAGAACAGTAGGGATCCTTTGATAAATTTGTAAAGCATTAATTTTCCCAAATAGGGGACAAAATGAAAACCTCTTTCATGAACTGATACAATAGTTTCAGAAAATGAAGGAGGTTTTTTATGAATCGACATGCTATCCAGTTGATTGCTCGTGGGGCGATCAATAGAATGGGAAATATGCTCTATGACTATGGGAACAGTGTTTGGCTGGCTTCGATGGGGACGGTAGGAAAGACAGTGTTGGGGATTTATCAGATTTCTGAACTCGTCACCTCCATTCTAGTCAATCCATTTGGAGGCGTGATCTCAGACCGTTTTTCCCGTCGCAAGATTTTGATGACGACCGACTTGGTTTGTGGTCTCCTTTGTTTGGGAATTTCTTTTATCACAAATGATAGCTTGATGATTGCAGGCCTGATTGTTGCCAATATTGTCCAGGCCATTGCTTTTGCTTTCTCTCGTACGGCTAATAAAGCCATTATCACAGAAGTTGTAGAAAAGGATGAGATTGTGACCTATAATGCCCGCTTGGAGTTGACCTTACAAGTGGTCGGTGTTAGTTCTCCTGTGTTCTCTTTCCTTGTTTTACAATTTGCCAGTCTCCATGCGACTCTCTTACTAGATGCGCTAACTTTTTTCATCGCCTTTGTTCTGGTCGCTTTCCTTCCGAAAGAAGAAGCCAAGGTTCAGGAAAAGAAACGGCTTACGGGAAAAGATATTTTTTCGGATATGAAGGATGGATTGCACTATATCTGGCATCAGAAAGAGATTTTCTTTCTCTTGTTGGTGGCTTCCAGCGTCAATTTCTTTTTTGCAGCTTTTGAGTTTTTGATTCCTTTTTCGAATCGCCTTTACGGGGTCAAAGGAGCATATGCGACCATCTTAACCTTGGGCGCTATTGGCTCTATCATCGGAGCCTTGATTGCTAATAAATTTAAATCAAGCATGGAAATGCTACTTTTCTTATTGATTTTAACAGGAGTAGGAGTCTTCATGATGGGCTTGCCCCTTCCGCCTCTTCTTTCCTTTTCTGGAAATCTAGTCTGTGAGCTCTTTATGACAATTTTTAACATCCACTTTTTTACCCAGGTTCAAACCAAGGTAGAAGGAGACTATCTGGGCCGGGTCTTAAGCACCATTTTTACCTTGGCCATTCTCTTTATGCCTGTGGCTAAAGGCTTGATGACCTGGTTGCCAAGTGTCCGTGTAGAATCTTTTCTCTTGATAGGAGCTGGCGTCATCCTCTTTTCACTCTTAGCACAAGTAGTCGCCAAGAAATTACAAGCAAAAGAAGGTACATCAGCATAAAAAAAGCACCGATCGGTGCTTTTTTAGTTGTTATTTTTTTCTTCTATTTTAACTTCTTTCTTTTCTTCCTCCAGTTGCTTTTGAGTGCTCTTGAGTTCTTTTTTTAGGGAGAAGCCCTTTGAAAAATTAACCAAGGTCATGACAAATGCACCCAAGAGGACACAGAGCAAGATCAGAATGATCAAGGGCAATTTAAATTGGACCAAGAGGAAATTCACAGTGACTGATTGCATGTTTGCAAGGGAAATACCAGCAATCAATAAAATTAAAAGTAATAAAGCAATGTAGTGTAGATTATTTTTGTTCATCATTATCTCCTTATTGTTCAGCAGGGGCCTTGCTTTTCACATCAGCGTACTCTTCCGGCTGCTCTAGGCTTAGAATCTCCTCATAAGCCGGTAGGGAAAGGTCCTTGCCATATTTATTTTTTAAAGCAGTGCTCACTAGTCGATAGGCCAAATTGGCATTTCGGGACAAGATAGGACCGTGGAAGTAGCTGCCAAAGACGTTCTTGTAATGAACCCCTTCGCACCCATCTTCTTTGTTGTTCCCATTTCCATAGACGACCTTACCCAGCGGTTTTTCATCCTCAGCCAAGAAGGTCCGACCTTGGTGGTTTTCAAAACCATAATAGGTTTCGTTAAATTCTTCGTTATGGATTTTGATATCACCGATATAGCGGTTGTTGACTTGGTTGAGCGTATAGTGGCCCATAATGCCAAGTCCCTCAATGCGTTTGCCAGAAGCTTCAATGTAGTATTGGCCTAGAAGCTGAAAGCCACCACAGATAGCAAGGACTACACCATCGTCATGAATGAAGCGTTCGAGGTCTTCTTTTTTATCTGGTAGATCCTCGGATACAATGGTCTGTTCGTAGTCTTGCCCGCCGCCGAAAAAGGCGATATCGTAGGCATCAGGGTCGAACCGGTCTTTGAGAGAGACGATATCAACAGTGACATGGGCTCCAAGCTTTTCCGCAACGTACTTGAGCATGAGGATATTCCCATTGTCCCCATAGGTATTCATTAAGTTGCCATAGAGATGGGCAATACGCAGGCTGTAGGGATACTGTGCCTGATCAGAAGATTCTAGGGAAGTATAAGTCATTAGTGCATCTCCTTTTCAATCAGGTGTTCTTGGGCCAAAAGTTCACGGAATTCTAGCATGGCTGTATAGGTAGCTAAAATGTAAGCGTGAGGGGTTTCCTGTTGCTGGATGCGTTGGAAAACCTCTTTTAATTCAGCCATTTCTGTAATCTTTTCAGCCGGATAGCCTGTAACCCGAAGTCGTCGAGCAATTTCAGAGTGGCGCACCCCGCCAGCGTTGATCTCTGGAATGTCCATCTGAGTGATTTGCTCGAAGTCGGCATCCCAAATCCAGCTGGTATCAATCCCATCTGCATAATTCGCATTGAGGAGAACCGACAAGCTAAAGGGATAAGGGGCTAGTTTGATCATTTCAATGGCTTGGGTCGCACCAACCGGATTTTTAATCAGGACTAGGGTACATTCCTTATCCCCAATCTTAAAGGTTTCCTGGCGACCAAAGACAGCGCGACTGCGATCAAATCCTTGCTTAATCACTTCAGGTTGAACCCCAAAGAATCCAGCAACGGAAACAGCTGCTAAGGCATTATAGATGTTGTAGAGACCACCGATATTGATGTGGTAATCTTGCCCTTGGATCCGGAATTGGGAAGAGCGCTGGGTTAATGAGAGGAGATCCGATACGGCATAAGTCAGAGAAGGCCTGTGGAAACCACAGTGCTCACAGATATAATCCCCAAGATTAGCATAGGTATTGAGCTTGTACTGGAGGATGTTGTGGCAATGCGGACAGAGGATTCCTTCCGTATTGTAATGAGCTAGTTGTGGCTCTGATTTGTCAGTATCAAATCCATAATATTGGATCGGATTGGATAAGGTCTGACTATTAAAGAGCGGACTATCACCATTTAACAAGACTGTTGCAGTTGGGACCTTGTGAATAGCATCCAAAATCATTTGGTAGGTCGTATAGATCTCTCCATAGCGGTCCATCTGGTCCCGGAAAATATTGGTGACCACAAAAAGGCTGGGCTTAATATAATCACAAATCCGAGAGAGGCTGGCCTCGTCAATTTCAAGTACCGCAATCGGTCGATTTGCTTTCGAATGCTTAGCACGTAAGAAGGTCGTTGTAATCCCAGAGATCATATTGGCCCCACTTGGATTGGTCAAAATAGGTCCAAAAGCTTCTTGGAGAATACCTACTGTTAGCGCAGTGGTCAGGGTTTTTCCATTTGTCCCTGTAATCACAACAATCTCATAGTTTTTTGCCAGTTGACTGAGAATATCTTTATCAAATTTGAGGGCTACTTTACCTGGTAGGGTTGATCCCCGCCCCATCTTTTCTAGAATAGAGCCGGAAAGCTTTCCTGCCAGAAGGCCCAAGGTTGTATTTATCTTCATAAATCATATTTTATCATAAAAAGCATCAGAAGGTTACAGAAAAATCTGTTGAAACGTGTTATAATAAGATGATGTCTTTTAGAGAAGTGGTAGGTATGAGAATATGAATATTCAACAGTTTTCAAATCCACAATTTTGGACCAGTTTGTTCCCAAATTGGTGGAGTGTTATTATCAATATCATCGATATTGCCCTGGTGGCTTGGTTGCTGTATTTTTTGATCAAGGCCATCGTCGGGACCAAGATCATGATTTTGGTGCGTGGAGTTATTATCTTTTTCTTGGCTCAATTTTTAGCCAATTTTTTGGGTTTAACGACTATTTCTTGGCTGATCAATCAAGTGATTACCTATGGGGTTATCGCGCTGGTTGTGATTTTCTCCCCTGAAATTCGGATTGGCTTAGAGCGTTTAGGTCGGGCGACAGAATTTTTTACGACGAGTGAAGTCAGTCAGGAAGAGAAAATGGTACAGGCCTATGTCAAGGCAGTGGCTTATATGAGCCCACGTAAGATTGGTGCCTTGGTAGCTATTCAAGGGGCCAGAACCCTTCAGGAATACATTTCCACAGGGATTCCACTAGATGCAGATATTTCAGGAGAATTGCTGATTAATATCTTCATTCCTAATACACCCTTGCATGATGGAGCCGTCATTGTCCGCAATGACAAAATCGCTGTTTCTTGTGCCTACCTGCCCTTGACAGAAAACACTGGAATTTCAAAAGAGTTCGGAACGCGTCACCGCGCAGCCATTGGTTTATCTGAAGTTTCCGATGCTTTTACCTTTGTGGTATCAGAAGAAACGGGCGGGATTTCTGTGACCTATAATGGAACTTTCCGACACGATTTAACCTTAGAAGAGTTCGAGGCAGAATTGAGAGCCTTCTTGGTTCCTGAAGAGAATAAAACGATTAGTTGGAAAGAGCGTCTTTTTGGGAGGGTAACAAAATGAGATCGAAAAAAGAATTTCTTTATGTTTTCGCCTCCGTCTTATTGTCCTTTATCTTGTTTATCAATGCGTCATCCTTTAATTTTCAAAATAATAGCAGCGCTAGACAAGTGAGTTCAGAGACCTACACCAATACCTTGACCAATATTCCAATTGATACCAAGTACAATGACAAGAAATATTTTGTCAGTGGTTTAACATCAGAGGTAACGGTCTTTCTGAAGGGTTCAAATCGGGTTGCCCTTGCTAGTGAGATGCAACCGGGCACTCGGAAGTTTCGAGTGGTGGCTGATCTTCGTAAGGCCAAGGAAGGTACCGTCGAAGTTCCTTTGATTGTAGAAGATCTTCCAGCCGGTTTAACAGCAACCGTAGAGCCTCAGAAAGTTTCTGTAAAAATCGGTAAGAAAGCGAAAAAATCGTTTGCAGTTAGAGCCACGATCCCGGATAATCAAATTGTGGATGGAATTACGGTAACGGATATTTCTCTTGAAAAAACTAAGGTGGAAGTGACGAGTGATCAAGAAACCTTAAGTCGTATTGATCATGTCCAAGCTGTCTTCCCATCCAGTGAGATCATCAGTGGAAATTATAGCGGAGCCATTTCCTTAAATGCAGTGGATGCTCAAGGAAATATTCTACCAGGCTTGGTTAATCCGAGTGAAACACGGATTCAAGTGACTACAAAGAGTAGCTCGTCTACGTCAAGCTCTAGCAGTTCGTCGTCGACCTCTTCCAGTTCAAGTAATTAGAAAGTAAAAAGGTAATCAAAAATGGGTAAATATTTTGGAACGGACGGTGTCCGTGGAGAAGCAAATGTAGAATTAACGCCAGAATTAGCCTTTAAGTTGGGTCGTTTCGGTGGTTATGTGTTGAGCCAACATGAAGAAGAAACGCCCTTGGTATTTGTTGGACGTGATACGCGTATTTCTGGTGAAATGCTGGAGCATGCTTTGATCGCTGGCCTCTTATCAGTTGGAATTCGTGTCTATAAGTTGGGTGTGATTGCCACGCCAGGTGTTGCATATCTGGTTCGTACGGAAAAAGCCAGCGCCGGCGTTATGATTTCTGCTAGCCACAATCCAGCCTTGGACAATGGCATCAAATTCTTTGGTGGTGATGGCTTCAAATTGGATGATGATCGCGAGCTTGAAATTGAAGCCTTGCTTGATACCGCTGAAGATACCCTTCCACGTCCAAGTGCACAAGGTTTAGGAACGGTCATGGAATATCCAGAAGGCTTGCGTAAGTATCAAGAATTCCTTGTATCGACAGGTGTCCAACTCGAGGGCATGCGCGTGGTCTTAGATACAGCAAATGGAGCAGCCTCTACTAGTGCTCGTCAAATCTTTGCAGATTTGGGAGCTCAATTGACTGTCATCGGTGAAAACCCAGATGGTTTGAACATCAATGCTGGGGTTGGTTCTACTCACCCAGAGCATTTGCAGGAGAAAGTGAAAGAAGTAGGCGCAGCGATTGGTCTTGCCTTTGACGGAGACAGCGATCGCTTGATTGCAGTTGATGAAAATGGAGAGATCGTTGACGGAGATAAGATCATGTACATCATCGGTTCTTATCTTTCAAGCAAGGGCTTGCTCGAAAAAAATACGATCGTCACAACCGTCATGTCTAATCTCGGCTTCCACAAGGCATTAGATGCGAAGGGAATTCAAAAAGAAATCACAGCTGTCGGAGACCGTTATGTGGTCGAAGAAATGCGCAAGTCTGGTTACAATCTTGGTGGTGAACAATCTGGTCACGTCGTCATCATGGATTACAACACAACTGGTGATGGTCAGTTAACAGGAGTTCAATTGACTAAAATCATGCAAGAAACTGGCAAGAAATTATCTGAATTGGCTGCTGAAGTGACCATTTATCCACAAAAACTGGTCAATATTCGGGTTGAAAATAGCATGAAAGACAAGGCGATGGAAGTACCTGCTATTCGTGAAATCATTGAAAAAATGGAGGCGGAAATGGCAGGAAATGGTCGCATCCTCGTGCGCCCAAGTGGAACGGAACCCCTCCTTCGTGTGATGGCAGAAGCACCAACCCATGAAGAAGTGGACTACTATGTGGATACCATTGCTGCAGTTGTTCAAGCAGAAATCGGACTTTAACCTTGTAAAAAACATGGCTCGAAATAGGCGAGCAGAGGAGGTATATATGAAACAGGTTCGTCAAATTGTATGGGCACTTGCCTTAGTGCTAACGATTCTATTCACAGCTGGTTTGACTAAAACAATTCATGCTGCAGAAGTCTCATCATATACACAGACAGCACGTCTAACGAAAGACGGTAACACGCTAACAAATGGGAGCAAGGTGTTGACAAATGAAAAATTGTCAGCAAGTATTTATTTAGCCTTTCCAGATTCGCAAACTATTCAAGCTGGTGATACCTTAACTCTTAGTTTGCCAAAAGAATTAGCCCTCTACACAGCACTGGAATTTAATGTTCTTGAGGAAGGTCAATCAAATGGTCAGACGGTAGGAAAAGCTGTCGTTGATACAGCAAAGAAAACAGTAACTGTCACCTTTAATGATTATTTCGCATCTCATCCACTCAACAAACGAGTTGTTCTTCATTTTGATGTAAAAGTAGACTCAGAAGTAGTTACAAAAACATCTCCAATCCAGTTTAAACTAGGAAATACAGATTTTTCCTTGAATTATGAAAAAACAGCTGGAGAAGCTGGAGACTATGAGATGAAATACGGTTACCAAGATAAGTCTGATCCAACCATTATCAAATGGCGGATTCTCTTAAATGCTCGCCAAGATATGCTGAGAGGAATGGTCATTAAAGACCAATTCGGAGATGGCTTAACATTGGTTGAAGGTAGCTTACGCGCTGTTCGTTATGCTCCTGTACAAGGTGGGATTAAGAACGAAGCTCAGATATTAAGTCTCCCAGTTCTGGATAACTTTACTAAAAAAGCTGTTTTCAATAAGAATGCAGATGGAAAGATCACTGGTTTTACAATTGAATTTGGTGATAATTACAATTGGCCAATGTATATTGAATATTCTACAAAAGTAGCACCTGGAACGAAAGTAGGTGATATTGTCCATAATACATTAACATGGAAGGCAACCAATTTCCCAGCACCGCGTAGTTTAACCCGTGAAGTGCGATTGGAAACAGGATCTGGCGAAGGATTGGGTGAGAAAGAACAAACGCCACCGACACCTAGCTCAACCTCCTCATCAAGTTCTAGTTCTTCATCAAGCTCATCATCTTCAACGAGTTCTAGTTCTTCATCAAGCTCATCATCTTCATCGAGTTCTGGTTCTACATCGAACTCAACATCCACATCAAGTTCTTCATTGAAATCATCTTCATCTTCTGTTAAAGAAGAAACTCCAAAACCTGGTAAGAAAAAAGTTCTTCCAAGTACAGGTGAAAAGATGACACCGGTAGTTCTTGTCATGGGTGTCTTCCTAGCAATTCTATCGGTTGGCGTTTTACGTGTAGGAAAAGATTCTTAAATCTATCCATAAAAGATCAGATCTTTGTCTGGTCTTTTTGTGTAGGCTCGATTTGAAAAATCCCCTATTTCGTGGTAAAATAGGGCTAATGAATTTATAGTAATCGAGGTATTAGAAGTGGCTTTTGGAGATAACGGAAAACGTAAAAAAACATCATTTGAAATGATCACGATGGTTGTCATTGTGATTATGTTGATTGTAACGGTTGGTGCAATCTTTGCAACCGCAATTGGTGCTCTTTCTTACTAAGACGCACACAGAAATAAAGGAAATCATCTATTTATGAGTATGTTTTTAGATACAGCCAAGATTAAGGTCAAGGCTGGAAATGGCGGCGATGGCATGGTGGCTTTTCGCCGTGAAAAATATGTCCCTAATGGCGGACCTTGGGGTGGTGATGGAGGTCGTGGTGGCAATGTCATCTTCGTAGTAGACGAAGGCTTGCGCACTCTGATGGACTTCCGTTATAACCGGCATTTCAAAGCCCAAAATGGGGAAAAAGGAATGACCAAAGGGATGCACGGAAGGGGAGCAGAAGATCTCTATGTACGAGTCCCTCAAGGAACGACCGTCCGAGACGCTGAGACTGGCAAGGTCATTACGGACCTAGTTGAAAATGGACAAGAGTACATTGTTGCCCACGGTGGCCGTGGCGGACGTGGAAATATTCGTTTTGCTACTCCAAAGAATCCAGCTCCAGAGATTTCTGAGAACGGGGAACCTGGCCAGGAGCGCGAACTCGAATTAGAACTCAAGGTCTTGGCAGACGTTGGTTTGGTTGGCTTCCCATCAGTAGGGAAATCAACTCTTCTCAGTGTCATTACTTCTGCCAAACCAAAGATTGGAGCTTATCATTTCACAACCATCGTTCCAAACTTGGGCATGGTTCGGACGCCGTCAGGTGAATCCTTTGCAGTCGCAGACCTTCCTGGATTGATTGAAGGAGCTAGCCAAGGTGTCGGACTCGGAACCCAGTTCCTTCGTCACATCGAGCGCACCCGGGTTATCTTGCATGTTATCGATATGTCAGCCAGTGAAGGACGCGATCCTTACGAAGATTATGTTCAAATCAATAAAGAGCTTGAAACCTATAATCTTCGTTTGATGGAGCGACCTCAGATTATCGTGGCAAATAAGATGGATATGCCAGAGAGTCAAGAAAACTTGAAAGAGTTCAAGAAGAAATTGGCGGCCAATTACGATGAGTTTGATGAACTGCCACAGATCTTCCCGATCTCTAGTTTGGCGCATCAAGGTTTGGACAACTTGTTAGAAGCAACGGCAGAATTGTTAGACAAAACACCAGAATTCCTCTTGTATTCAGAAGACGAAATGGCCCAAGAAGAAGTCTACTATGGCTTTGATGAAGACCAGCCAGCCTTTGACATCAGTCGGGATGACGATGCCGCTTGGGTCTTGTCTGGTGAAAAACTTGAAAAACTCTTTAATATGACGAATTTCGATCGTGATGAAGCGGTCATGAAATTTGCTCGTCAATTGCGTGGCATGGGGGTTGATGAAGCTCTCCGTGCGCGTGGGGCAAAAGATGGCGATATCGTCCGGATCGGTAAATTTGAATTTGAGTTTGTAGATTAGGATAGATCCCCAGCGGATCAAGGATTCCAAATAAGAAGTGAGGCTTTTTCAGTGGGAGATAAACCAATATCTTTTCGAGATGAAAATGGAAATTTTGTTTCAGCAGCCGATGTTTGGAATGCTGAAAAACTAGAAGAACTCTTTAATACGCTAAATCCTAAGCGCAAATTACGCTTACAAAGGGAAAAATTAGCAAAAGAAAACCAGCAGAAGTAAATAGACTTGGAGAATACTATGGCAAAAACAATTCATACAGATAAAGCACCCGCAGCAATTGGACCTTATGTTCAAGGGAAAATTGTAGGGAATCTTCTCTTTGCAAGCGGACAAGTTCCCTTGTCACCTGAAACAGGCGAAATCATTGGCGAAACCATCCAAGAACAAACAGAGCAAGTCTTAAAGAACATTGGGGCTATTTTGGAAGAGGCTGGGACAGACTTCGACCACGTGGTGAAAACCACTTGTTTCTTAAGTGATATGAATGACTTTGTACCTTTTAATGAGGTCTATAAAACAGTCTTTACTACAGAGTTTCCAGCTCGGTCTGCTGTTGAAGTAGCACGCCTGCCACGTGATGTGAAGGTTGAAATTGAAGTTATTGCGGAAATCAAAGCCTAATAACCATTCAAAGACAAAAAAGACAGAGTGGAGAGCAGGAAACTGTAGGCCACTCTGTTTTATTTATGGGAGGAGAAAATGACAGAAAGTAAGATTCAACTGGTCATGGTAACAGGGATGAGCGGTGCTGGAAAGACCGTCGCCATCCAATCGTTTGAGGATTTGGGTTACTTTACCATCGATAATATGCCACCGGCGCTCTTGCTGAAATTTATTGAGCTCATGCGCCACAGTCCCGATAACAATAAATTAGCCGTTGTTGTGGACATGCGGAGCCGTTCTTTTTTCAATGAAATTCGCACCATTTTGGATGAATTGGATAACCAAGAAGACCTCGATTTCAAGGTCTTGTTCTTGGATGCCACTGACAGTGAGTTGGTAGCACGATACAAGGAAACTCGTCGTAGTCACCCACTAGCGGCAGATGGCCGTGTCTTGGATGGGATTGCCTTAGAGCGCGAACTCTTGTCACCATTAAAAAATATCAGTCAAAATGTGGTGGATACGACTGAGTTGACGCCTCGTAATTTGAGAAAAA
>OLJO01000135.1_pt1 | contig 14823 bp, 15 predicted proteins | sample 1603551 | NCBI WGS metagenome assembly OLJO01 (sample SAMN04436983, study PRJEB24849) | human gut metagenome | biome: human gut; feature: NICU; material: stool | host: Homo sapiens | place: USA: Saint Louis, MO | collected 2010-03-15 | reverse complement strand
GGGAGAGTTTTCTGCAAGGGTTTGAGTGTTTGAGTTTCGTGTACAAGGATGATGTCGGCGTTCCTGTGACGCAAAATTCGAATGAGATTGCGGAGATTCGTAAGATTGCGAGGGAGAATGAGGTTGCGATTTCGTTCGGATATATTGAGAATGATCATGGTGCGTTTTATTCTTCGCAGATGACTGTGACGAAACGTGGAGAGATTTTGAACAATTACAGGAGAATGAGTCCTGGTTGGAAGGAGCCTTCTGCTTGCAGCGATTACAGGGAAGGCAGCAAGTTGTATTTGTACAAGATGGATGGAGTGAGTTTTTCGACGTTGATTTGCGGTGATTTCTGGGATGAGGATTTGTATACTTATATTTCTATGATTGACTCTGATATTTTGTTGTGGCCTGTGTTTGTCGATTTTTCGGTGAAGGATTGGTTTAAGAATGAGTTTGAGGACTACAAGAAACAATCGCAGCTTGTGCCAATGCCAGTGTTGTTTGTAAATTCATTTGTGGATGAGGATGACAGGGCGAATGGTGGCGCTTATGTGTTTTACCAAGGGAAGGTTGTTGAGGAATTGGAACCAGGGAAAGAGGGCGTGTTGAGGTATGAGTTTGTAAGGTGAGGTATTAAAGAGTTCGTGTGAAGGTAGGTTTTGAGTGAGGGGTAAGTTGTTAGATGGGGTTAGAGAGTTCGTGTGAAGGTAGACAAGGACGAGTTTTTGTTGCTAGAGATATGTTGAGAATTCGTGTAAAGGTAGACAGGGACTGGGTTCTGATTGCAGGAATTAGGTTGTTTCATACCAGAATAAAAGGTTTAACTTCACTCGTCTGGCTTCCAAAAACTGGAAAACTCTAATCTCGAAATCCTAAAATTTGAAGCACGCTTCGCTTACGCGGTCAAATTTTGGCCGGATTTCTGCGATTGAGTTTTCACAATTTTCTCCAGATGACTCGCTTAGTTAAAGCCTTTTATTCTAAAGGATCATACCTCTGGGGAATTAGGGGGAGAAAGTTGATAATTCAACTCTCAAAATCCTAAATCAGTCCGCTTGCTTGCGCTTCGCTTCCTGATTTTGACGGATTTTTTCGAATGAATTTTCGTTTGTATGGGGCTGGTGCTTAGGTAGGTAAGGACAGGGAGATGTTGCTGAATGGAGTTAGAGAATTAGTGTAAAAGTAGATAGGGACAGATTTTTGTTTCGGGAGATACGTTGAGAATTCGTATAAAGGTAGGTTTTTTATCTATATACTATATTTTAAACGATTACAGAAATTACGTAAAAATTGAGAAGTTTCAAGGCTTTTATAGGATATGATTTCTAGTCCACTCTAATAAATCTTTTTCTGTTTTTTCTGATGCGGAAACAGACATAATAATTTCGATTAGTTCTTTTTGGCAGTATTTCAAGGAATATCCATTAATTTCTAACAAAACTAGCATAACGTGTGTTCCTATTCTTTTATTTCCGTCAATAAAAGGATGATTTTTTATTAGCGAAAACCCTAAATGGACAATTTTATTAATATTTCCTTTATATAAATCTTTGCCGCCAAATGTTTGAAACGGAGAGTTCAAGGATAAATCCAGTAGATTTTCATCCCTTACTCCCCGTTCTCCTCCAAACTGTTCTATTAATGATTTGTGAAGCATTATAACTTGTCTTTTTGTTAAACTTATCATTTAGCAAGTTCCTCATAAGCTTCTTTGTTTTGATTCATTATACGTCTTGAAATTGAAAGTATATCTTCATCATCGGCTATTTTTACATTTTCAAATTCAGAATATTCTATTAGTACATATTTTGGGTTGTTGTTTTTTAGTATGACAGCAGATCCTTGTTCATCTACTAGTCGTGCTACTTTAGAGAAGTTTTGGTTTGCTTCTGTGATTGATACAAGATTTTTTGTGTTAATTTTCATGATTATACCTCCTATTAGAATTATACCACGATTTAGGATAAATTAAACCTAAAATTTATATTTTTAACATAAGAAACCATATCTTTAAACGAGAAAAAAAGCAGATTACTACAATTGCTGTAGAATATCATCTGGAGAAAATAATTATAAATCCAGGCGAAATGAACCGTTAAGAAATCTCACTCGTGCCAGAGCGAAGCTCGCACTTGAGATTTTAGGGTCATGAGCTTAGGATTTATTTATTTTCGTAAGCTAGATATTCGGGCAATTGTGGTTTTCTGCTTTGTACTAATTTATGATATGTTGGCAATTTTTTATTTAGTAAGTTCCTTGTAAGCTTCTTTGTTTTGATTCATTATACGTTTTGAAATTTCTGCTATATCTTCATCATCGGCTATTTTTACAGATTCGAATTCAGAATATTCTATTAGTACATATTTTGGGTTGTTGTTTTTTAGTATGACAGCAGTTCCTTGCTCATCTACTAGTCGTGCTACTTTATAGAAATTTTGGTTTGCTTCTGTGATTGATACAAGATTTTTTGTATTAATTTTCATGATTATGCCTCCTAATAGAATTATATCACGATATAGGATAAATTAATCCTATTTTCGCAAGCTAGATATTCGGGCAATTGTGGTTTTCTGCTTTGTTTTAATTTATGATGTGTTGGCAATTTTGTTGGCAAAAAAATTAGGCACACTGTGTAGTGTACCTTGATATAACCTAAAAATAGGTTTCCGTATCCTTAACTTATAAGGTTTTTGGTGAGTTTATTATACCACAAAATGAAAAAAAGAAGCTGTTTTGCAGCTTCTTTCCTAATTCTATTAAAATTTGTCTACTAGATTTTCTAATGTTTCGAGTTTGATTTGTGGATTCCATTCTGATCCACTATCTTCTAGTTGTTTGATGTATGCTTGTTTGTCTTCTTTGTAGTAGTCCATTGTGTTTTTCAATGCTTTTACTGCCATTTTGAAGTTTTCAGTGTCTTTGACTTGGGATACTTTTTTGATTAGATATTCTTGTGATTTTTCTGGTTTTGTTTCTAATGATGTGCATCTGTTGACCATTTCTGTGAATAGTCTATCCATTTTTAGTGATGCGCCTGCTGTTCCGTTTTCGTATTTTTCTAATCTTTCTACAAATTCATCTAGTGTTGCTTTTTCATCATCTGTTAATTCTTGTTGGTTGTCTTTTTTTGTTTCGTCTTTTTCTGTAGCTTCTGTTGTTTCTTCTGGTTTTTTGTCTTCTTTGTTTTCTTTGTCTTCTTTTTTGTTTTCTTGTGTGTCAGCTGCTGTATCTTTTTTGCTGTCTTGAGCTGTCGATGTTGTTGTATCAGGTTTAGTTAATGATTGTTCGCTGCTGCAGCTTGATAGCGATACTGAAGCGATTAATGCAAGTAATAATCCAAATTTTTTAATGTTTTTCATAAAATCCTCCTCCGATTTCCTTATATATATTATACCACTATTTCGATTTTCCAATCAGGACAATGTCTACAATATAGCTACAATTATAGGATAATGCCGATTAATATTGTGATGATGACAAGCGTTATGATGTGTAGGACGATGTCCAGATAAATTGCGGCCAATAATTCTATTAAATATGTGTTGATTTTGGAGTTGAGATTGGATTCTGCGGGTACGACTATCCAATTGACTTTCATTTTGTTGCAGATGAGCTTGGTTCTGAATGCGTGGAAGTTGTTGGTGATGACGCAGACTTTTTTATTGTCACAATCTGTATCTTGTTGTTGGATTAGCTTTTTTACGTATTGGATGTTTTGCATGGTGTTCATGGCAAGTTTTTCCAATAAAATGTCTGTGTCTTGGATGTTGTTTTGGACGGCGAAGTTTTTCATGGCGACTGATTCTTCAATGTCTCCGTTTGATTTGCCGCCGGAAAATATCATGATGCTTTTGTTGGTTCTGTAATATGCAAATGATGTGAACATTCTTTGTTTGATGAGCTCAGAGAGTTCGATTCCTTTCATGGAGCCTCCGAGGACTACGATGTAGTCGAAATCTGTGTCGATTTTTTTGTATTTGATTATGAGATTTCCAAGTAGATGCGATAATACCATCAAGCTCAAGTACAAATTCATTCCTATTATGTATTTGTAAGGGTCAAATATTTTGAACAGGTTGACTATTATCATTGCGATGTAGAGTATACTTGCAGTCAAGTGCAGTGCGATGTTGGCTTTGACTTTTGCTTTTTGGTAGAGTCTGTATGATATTATCGCAAGGATAAATAAATTTGTGATTACGTTGATCGCTATGATTATGTTCAAGATTACATTAGAATGTGGTGTAAATATCAGGCTGATGGCAGATATTACGAACAAAATGGTGCTTGTTGCTGTGAACATGCTTATGAAATTGTCTGTGGCTGCGATTATTAGAAGTATCGCAGATATTAGTAGTAGTGTGTACATGTGTTTTCCTTTCACGAAAAATTATATCACACATTGTGGGGTTGGTTGATGATATAATCATATTAAGAAGGGGGTTTTTATGAGAGGATTAGTGTTGGAAGGCGGCGGAGCGAGGGGCTGCTATCAGATTGGCGCTTACAAGGCATTGGTGGAAATGGGAATTGACTTTGACTATGTCGTGGGAACTTCGATTGGAGCTATCAATGCGGCTATGATTTGCCAGGGCGATTGGGAGATTGCGTATAAATTGTGGGAGAATTTGACTTACGATGATGTGATTAGCGTAAAGGACAATGATGTCAATTCTATTATGGAACAGAGTTTAAGTTTGGATAATGCTAAGGATAAGCTAGGCTTGGCGAAGGATTTTATCGATAACAAGGGTTTCGGGGTGGAGCCTTTGAATGAGTTGTTGAGTAAATATATTGATGAGAAAAGAGTTCGTGAATCTAAGATGAAGTTCGGGCTTAATACTGTTGATGTGGAACAAAGGAAGGTTTTGAATTTGTTTATTGAGGATATTCCACAAGGTCATTTGCAAGATTATTTACGTGCGAGTTCCAATTTGCTTGTGTTTAAGCAAGAGAAAATCGACGGGAAGAAGTTGATTGATGGTGGATATATGGAGAATAATCCGTACAAGATGATTGATGATGTGTGCGATGAGGTTGTGATTGTGTCGTTGAAGCCGTATTTGTTGACGAATAAGTTGAAGAAAAACCCAAAATACACGATTATTAAAACGTGGGACAGAGATTTTCCGAAAGTTTTGGAGTTTGAAAAGGAAAAGATGCGATACGGGCTGAAGCTTGGATATGATGATACGTTGAAGGTGTATGCGGATTTGAAAAAAGAAAATTTGTAGAATTATTGGAAAATATGTTGAAATTTTGAAAATTTTGTTGGAAAAAGTTTTTGTTAGTTGTATAATATTTAATATAGAGAATTTTTAGAGAGAAGGAGGTCTGAATAATGAGCATTAAAATTAATAATGAAGTAGTTGAAATGATGCTATATTTCTGGCAATCAGCGTCAGAAGGTCAAAAGGTTGCTGAATCTTTTATCATTGATGTGGCTAATAGAGACGAAATGAAATTAATATACAATGACAAATTTGATGAGGAAGCTGTTAGAAGAGTTTTATCATCTATTACAAACAAAGAGCTTTTGAATGGTGGAAGTCCTGAAGAAAAAAGATTCTGGAACAACAACATGTGGATGATGGAAGATATGGGTGTGGTTGAAGCCATGGTTGACCCTATCAAACATTTGAATCTTGATGATGTTGAAACAGACAAGAAGGAATTGATTTTCGTTCCAGGTCATATTGAAGAACACTATGATTTGGGAGATAAATTAGTTGTGAACTTCTTCAAGGTATCTGTGGATATTTTTGGTGGCACAGGTGCTGTTACTATGGACGGAGAAGATTTCAGAGAACACATCATTAAATTATTGCAAAAATAGAATTTGCTAATGGGGCTCTTTATGAGCCCTATTTTTTATTGCAAAAGTAAAGGAGTAAGTATGTTAAAAAGGTATAAGTGGTTTATTGATTACTACAAGAAAAGCTACATAATCGCAATTATCGCACTTATTTTTGATTATGCTTTCAAGTTGATTTTGCCGTACATGATTGGTAATGTGGCGGACAATATTTTCAACAAGAATGTGACAGCTGAAAATTTGAAGATTAATTTGGGAATTTGCTTGGTTGCAAGTGTGTTGTGTTATGTGGTTAGCGTTGTGTGGAATTTGAATGTGTTTAGGGGCGATGATACGATTAGGTATTTGGTGACGACTAGGTTGTACGACAAATATTTGAAACAATCGCCGGAGTTTTTCGAGAAGAATTCCACGGGGTCTTTGATGGGGAAGGCTACAAATGATCCGTACGCTTTGGGAGATTTTGCGGGATATGGTCTGATGAGTTTATTCGATTCGACTTTTTATCCTATTTTAATAGTTATCGTGATGATTGTGACTACAGATTTCAGGTTGACTTTATTAAGTGTGCTTCCACTTCCGATTTTGGTTGTGGTGAGCAATAAAATCGGCAATAAATTGAATACGACTTTTGATGAGTCGCAAAAATCGTTTGATAAGATGAACGATCAGACTTTGGAAACTGTAAGTGGTGTGCGTGTGGTTCGTGCGAATAATTTGAAGGATTTTCAAAGAAAGAAGTTCCAAGATAGGGCGGATGATTTGTACGAAAAAAACATGGCTACTGCAAAGTTAATCGCATGGTATGGTCCCATCCAAAAGCCTATTGAGGTTATGACGTATGTTCTTGCGATTTCTTACGGAACTTATTTGATACGAACTGGAAGCATTACTGTGGGAAGACTGATGAGTTTTATGTTTTATTTGAATTTGTTGATTTGGCCGATGATTGGCATGGGCGATTTCATCAGCGTGAAGAAGCAAGCCGATGCGAGTATGGACAGGATTCAAGAGGTGTGGGATTACAAGGAAGACATTGTGAATAAACCTGATGCTGTTGATTTGAAGGAAAATCCTACGATTGAGTTTAGGAATTTGTCGTTCAAGTATCCGACTTCGAAGGAGAATGTTCTCAGTGATATCAATTTCTTAATTACACCTGGAAAAACTTTGGGAGTTTTGGGAAAAACTGGAAGTGGCAAGACTACTTTGTTGAAGCAATTTCTGAGATTTTACGATGTGGAAGATGGAGAAATACTTCTGAATGACAAAAACTTGACCGATTATACTATCGAATCAGTCAGAGAAAGAATGGGATATGTTCCACAAAACCATATGATTTTTTCGAAGACTATTGGCGAAAATATCAAGCTTACAAACAAGGATGCAACGGATGAAGAATTGATGGAAGCTATACGAATGAGCGATTTTGAGAAGGATTTGGATAAGCTTGTGAATGGAACGGATACGTTGTGTGGAGAAAAGGGAATTAGTTTGTCGGGCGGTCAGAAACAAAGGATTGCGTTGTCGAGGGCTTTGATAAAGAATCCGGATATTTTGATTATGGACGACTGCATGAGTGCTGTGGATGGAACGACGGAGAAAAATATTTTGGATAATTTCAGAAGGATTCGCTCCGGCAAGACGAATATCATCGCAACTCACAGGATTAGCCAGGTGAAGGATGCAGATGAGATTATTGTTCTTGAAAACGGCAGAATAGTTGAAAGAGGGACTCACGACTCTTTGATGAAACAAGATGGTTGGTACAAGGAGCAATATTTGAGACAGACAGTGGAGAGTGCTTATGAGAAAGAGTGTGACGAATAGAATAATAAAATACTCCCTAAACGAGAAGAAAAACTTGACGATAGGGATGGTGTTTACGGTGTTGATGACTGTGTTCGAAATTATCGGGCCGATTATATTGGCGTATATCATCAACAATTTACTTACAGGAGAAAAACTTGTATACAATATTAGAAAATTAGCACTTGTGTTGTGCTTGTATGCGGCGGTTTTCTTCGTAGATTCACTGTGGAAGTACAATTCTACGGTGTACTTGGAGAAAACTGCGAACAAAATCGCACGCAGAATGCAAATGGATGTGTACGATCACATTCAAAAAATGCCGATATCTTTTTACGATAATTTGCCAGCTGGAAAAGTTGTCAGCAGGATTACAAACGATACGAAAACTGTGAAGAGTTTCTATCAAATGGTGTTGGCACAGCTTATGGTAAGCGTAATCGTGAGTATATTCATGATTGCGATGGTGCTTATAACTGACACGAAAATCGGGATTATTGTGTGCCTATTTTTCCCAATTATGTTTTATATTTTTAAGAAATTTCTGCAAAAATCACGCTTTGCATTTACAAATATGAGAAAATACATTAGCGAAGAGAATGCGAAAATCAACGAGACTATCAATAATATCGAGATAATCAAGGCGTATAATTTGGAAGATGATTTCAGCAAGGATTATGAAACTTCTGCGAAAAATGTCTACGATTACGGATACATGGTGACGAGGGCTTACGGTACGATGAGCTACAATGTGTCGCAGCTTCTCAGAAATTTTGCGACGATTACGATACTTGGGATTTATGCGTACAATGTTTTGACTGGAAATACTGATGTAAAATTGGGGAGCATGTATTTGACGATGGAATACACTTCGAGGACTTTCTTGTACATCAGTAACTGCGTGGAAAGAATGGGCTCGTTGGAGCAATCGTTCAGTGCGGCAGAGCATGTTTTTGAATTGTTGGACACTGAGGTCGAGGAGTTTCCAGAACGAGAAATCGGCGATATCAAGGGCGATGTGAAGTTTGAAAATGTGGATTTTTCGTATATTGAAAACGAACCTGTACTTAAAGATTTGTCGCTTGATATAAAAAGCGGAGAAAGTGTTGCATTTGTAGGGTTTACTGGAAGTGGCAAGACTACGATAATCAATTTGCTTTTAGGATTTTATAAGCCTCAAAAAGGTACGATTAAAATCGACGGCAAGAACTTCAACGATTACCGCGTGGATTCTATAAGAAAGAATATTTCGTTAGTGCCACAAGATCCGGTGCTTTTTATGGGAGATGTTAGGAGTAACATCAGGCTCGACAAGGATTTTACAGATGAAGAAGTCGAGAATGCGTTGAGGGATATCGGTGCTGATAGGTTGATAGATTTCAGAAATGGGCTTGATGAGGAAGTCAAGGACAATGGCGCAAGTTTCTCAGCAGGTGAAAAACAACTTATTGCATTTGCGAGAAGTTACATCACCAATCCGAAGATTTTGATATTGGACGAGGCGACGGCAAACATCGACACGCAAACGGAATCTGTGATTCAATACGCAATCGACAAATTGAAACAAAACAGGACTACATTTATAATTGCGCACAGATTGTCTACGATTAAAAATGTGGATTGCATTTACGTGTTGGACAAGGGCGTTATTGTGGAAAAAGGAACGCACGAAGAATTGTTGGCAAATGGCAAGATTTACACGAGAATGTATCGTGAACAAAACAAGAAGGGCTAATATGAGTGGTAATAGAAAAGCAGGGATTTTGTGTCCTGTATTTAGTTTGAGTTCAAAATATGGAATAGGAAGTTTTGGTGAGAGTGCGTATGAGTTTGTGAGGTTTTTGAAGAAATCAAAGCAAACTTACTGGCAGATATTGCCACTTGTTCCGATTAGTTCTGATGGCAACAGTCCGTATTTGTCGCCGTCAACTTTTGCTGGAAACTACATGTACATCGACATCGACAAGTTGATTGACGATGGTTTGCTGTCGGAGAGTGATGTTCTTGGATATGAATTCGAAGATGATTTTGTGGATTACGATTATGTGGCAAAATCAAAGGATGAGATTTTACGAAAGGCTTTTGAGAACAACAAGGATTTGAAGATAATCGACACAGAAAATTTTAGTGAGCGTGAACTTGTTCGTGGATTTTGTTTGTTTCAGGCTTTGAAAAAGCATTTTAATGGCAAATCTTGGTTGGAATTTCCAGATGATATAAAATACCGCAAGAAGAAAAGCGTCGATTATTACGAAAAATTGTTAAAAGATGAGATTGAATACAATGTGTTCGTACAATGTTTGTTTTACAAGCAGTATTTCGAATTGAAAAATTACGCGAATGATTTGGGTATAAAAATATTTGGAGATTTACCGATTTATGTATCGAAGGAAAGCAGCGATATATGGCAAAATCCCGATATGTTTATGGTGAACGAGGATTTGTCACCGAAACTTGTTGCAGGTGTTCCTCCGGACAGATTTTCTGAAACTGGGCAATATTGGGGTAATCCTGTGTATGATTGGGATTATTGTGAGAAAACTGGTTTTGAATGGTGGTTGAAAAGGATGAAGCATAATTTGAAAATGTACGATGTGCTTCGTCTGGATCATTTTAGAGGATTTGAAGCTTTTTGGGCGATTGATGCATCGGAAAACACTGCTGAAAACGGACACTGGATTAAGGCAAAGGGCGAGGAGTTTTTTGAGATTTTGAAAAAAGAAAACTTGATTGACAGGATTGTTGCCGAGGATTTGGGTTTGATTACTGATGATGTTATCAATCTGCGTGATAAATTTTCCTTCAAGGGTATGAAGGTGATGCAGTTTGCGTTTGATGTGAATGAGGAGTCGGATTATTTGCCACACAATGTGGGAGAAACCACAGTGTATTACACTGGAACTCACGACAATCAAACGTTGAGGGGATTTGTAAATAGCAGAAGTTCTGATGAGCTTGATTACATTAAAAATTATGTTAATTCAGATGATGTTGAAATGGCTATGATAAAGGTTGCGTACATGACGAGAGCCGATTTGTGTATGTGTCAGATGCAGGATTTCTTGGATTTGGATGATGATTACAGGACGAATACGCCGAACACGTTGGGTAATTGGACGTGGAGAATGAAAAAAAATTGGCTTACGGATGAGCTTGAATGTAAAATTTCTTCGATTGTGAAACTCTACAACAGGGATTAGTTGAAGTAAAATGATTATAGGTATATAATTTAATTTGCAGCAAATTATTAGGAGGAGTTATGAAGAAAGTTCTTACGATTGCAGGTTCGGATTGTTCAGGCGGAGCGGGGATTCAAGCGGATATCAAGACTATGTCGGCACACGGGGTGTATGCGATGAGCGTTATTGTTTCGGTGGTTGCTGAGAATACTTTTGAGGTGGTGTCGATTGAGGATTTGCCCGATACGATTATAAGGGATCAGATTGATTGTATTTATAATGATATGGGAACTGACGCTGTGAAGATTGGAATGTTATCGAACAAGAGGATTATGAGTTGTGTTAGGGATAAATTATTGGAGTACAAACCAAAAAATGTGGTGTTGGATCCTGTGATGTATGCAAAGCACGGTGCTTGTTTGATGCAAGAAGATGCGATTGATTTGTTGATTGAGGATTTAATTCCTTTGTGCACTTGCATAACTCCGAACATTCCAGAGGCAGAGAGAATTAGTGGAATGAAAATCGACGGTGTGGACGATATGAAAAAGGCAGCTGTGATTATTCACGATATGGGAGCGAAATACGTTCTTGTGAAGGGCGGTCATCATGTGGGAGATGCGATTGATATTTTGTATGATGGCGAGAATTTTCACGAATTTGTGACTGAGAAGATTGACACGAAGAACACTCATGGGACTGGTTGTACGCTTTCAAGTGCGATCGCTAGTAATTTGGCGCTTGGAAAATCGATAGATGACGCTGTGAAATTCAGTAAGGATTACATTACTAATGCTATTAAGCACGATTTGCATATTGGCAAGGGAAATGGGCCGACAAATCATTTCTACAAATTTTTTGAAGGAGAGTTGGAAAATGAATAAGGAATTTAACTTAGGTTTGAACTTGGTCACGAATAAACAAACTCTCAAGGGAAGGGATTTATCAGAGACTATTGAGATTGCGCTGAAAAATGGTGCAGATTCTGTAAGACTTAGAGAAAAAAACATGGATACACGAAGCATTATGCGCGAGGCTTTTAGGATAAAAGAGATTACTCAAAGCATGGGCAAACTTTTGATTGTGAATGACAGGGTTGATATTGCTAAGGCGTGCGATGTCGACGGGGTGCATTTGGGACAAAAGGATATGCCGATTAAGTATGCTAGGGAGATTCTTGGTGACAATAAGATTATTGGGATTAGTTGTCACACTTTGGAACAAGCGTTGGAGGCACAAGAGGCTGGCGCTGATTACATTGGTGTGGGGGCGATTTTTCCGACGTTCACTGGAGATGATTTCGTGAGGGTTACAATCGACACGTTGAAGGAGATTTCCGAGAAGATTCACATTCCAATCACTGCGATTGGTGGCATTAACAAGAACAATATTAGGATGATTTTCGACTGTAATGTGGATTCTGTGTCATTGACATCGGCGGTTTTTTCGACGGGAGATGTTGCAGCATCAACACAAGAGTTGAAACAAAAATTCGATATGATTTTGAGTAGATAACGAGGGGTGCGAGGGCACCTCTTTTTTTAATGCGGGGAAGGTGTCGCAAGACATTGACGTTGTACAGGGACAAGGGGAAAGTAGAAAACCAGTTTGCAAGACATAGACACATGACATGGACAAGTAAACACAAAAACTCGTAAACCACTCATCTGTCTACAAAAATTGATAAATTCATCGCTCATGAAACTAAAATCGCAAACTCGCTGACGCTCAAACAGTGCGATTTTTAACGTTTCATTTCACTTGAATTTGGAATAATTTTCTCCGTATGATATTCTAAGCAAACAAGGTAATCTACTTTTTTTAATTCCATAAAAAGGGGAGAGGGGGTTTCGCACGACATATACATCGTACAGGGACCAACAAAACAAGAAAAGTCGTAGCATATTCGTCTGGCTTACAAAAATTGAAAAATTCTAATCTCAAAATCCTGAAATTTGAAGCACACTTCGCTTACGCGGTCAAATTTCTGGCGGATTTTTTCGATTGAATTTTGCACAATTTTTTCCAGATGACTCATTTAGCTACGATCTTTTTTGTTTATTTCAACGCTAACTTATTTGGCAACAATTCCATCTACTTTTTTCAATTCTAATCTCACTCTAACCGTATCGGTTTGTCTATTTTTATTTCACTGTAAATCTCATTAAAACCAAAACATTCCCGATTTTCAGTCCGACACCTCCCAAAACTCACATATTGTGGTAAAATAAAAGAAAAATCGAAATCGAAATATAGGAGAGCGAAATGAACGTGATACTTACAAGCGACATAATGTCTCCTGACAAACGACAACTTAACAGTCAAAATGGTTTTGTCGACAAAATCCACGAATACGTAGAGGATATCTACTGTTTGTACGTTCCATCTGATCCACACACACCACTTTTAACCAACACAATTAGCTCACACCACAAAAGAGCCTTCGAAAAAAGTGGATTCACTGTAAAAGACTGGGAAGTACTATCCATTTACAAAAAATCAATCATACAACAGCTAATATCAAAATCTAACCTCATAATACTGGCGGGAGGTCACGTTCCCACACAAAACAAATTCTTCCATCACATACATCTTCAAAAATACATCAAAAACTACAACGGACTTATAATAGGAATCAGTGCAGGGAGCATGAACAGTGCCGAAGAAGTATACGCACAGCCAGAAAATTTTGGCGAAGTCAAATCCACTCACTACCGTAGATTTCTCAAAGGACTAGGAATTGTGGATATATCTGTACTTCCACACTACAAAGAAATCAAACATCAACGAATAGACAACCAACGAATCATGGAAGATGTCACACTACCAGACAGCTACGGAAGAAAATTCTACGCCATAGAAGACGGTGCATACATCGTCCCCAATGAAAACATAATCTACGGAAATTGCTACGTCATAAAAGACGGCAAAATCAAAAAAGTATGTAACACTGGACAATCCGTAAATCTACGAGGAGTAAATTAATGACAGAATTTTTCAGATACAACGAAGATGCCTACACCAATATCAACATAACATTACTAAGACTATCATTAGTCCTAGTAATTTTTTTGGCATACAAACTCAAACACAAAACCAACCTACTCAAACCAGCATTGTTTGTGGGATTATTTGGTCAAGTACTACTATTTGCATGGTACGCAGGAAATCACACAATATTTATCAAAGAAGGATTGCCGCTGTTTCATTGCAGAATATCTGCCATCATGATGCTAATGGCTTACATCTTGCATAACGACAAACTCATGCGATACTTTGCGTGGATGGGACTCATCGGAGCCATCATCGCATTTACATTCCCAGACCCATCCAAATACTTGTGGCCACACGTAACCAACCTTACCTATATCATCAATCATTTGCTATTAGGATATTGTGGAGCGACAATATTATTCACACGACAAACAACACTCAAACTAAAACATTCACTCATCATAACCACCATAATGAACGCATTAATCATGACAGTCAACCTAATAATCCACACAAATTACGGATACCTAGTACAATTTCCACAATCAGTACCAGTGAAATTCACACCAAAAGTCACATTCCTAATAATGACACTAATCATCACATTTTTAATTACAATTGCAGAAAAAACACTCACCAAATCATTTAAGAATCGACAACAAGAACCACAACTAACTATCCAACAATAATCGCATTCATTTAGGAGAAACAATGAACACAATCATCAAACCATTCGACAAGCTCACAACACAAGAACTATTTAACATCTACAAACTCCGAGTCGACGTATTCGTAGTTGAACAACAATGCCCTTATCACGAAGTAGACGCCATCGACACCATCAGCCACCACATATATTTGCAAAACGATAACTCAAAAATCTTGGCTTATTGTAGATTGTACAAAATAGAAGACACATTCCACATCGGAAGAATGATCGCCTCACCAAAACGCAAAGGATATGGCACACAAATAATGAAAATCCAATGTTCCCGATTTTACAGCCCTCGATTCAAACTTAAAATTGGTCCAAGTTGG
>OLJO01000114.1_pt1 | contig 17238 bp, 18 predicted proteins | sample 1603551 | NCBI WGS metagenome assembly OLJO01 (sample SAMN04436983, study PRJEB24849) | human gut metagenome | biome: human gut; feature: NICU; material: stool | host: Homo sapiens | place: USA: Saint Louis, MO | collected 2010-03-15 | reverse complement strand
CTTCCTGGATTGCTTTGATCACGAGTTCTTCTCCAGAAATGAGTTTTCCTGCTCTTTGCGCCAAGCCTAACAAATTACTTATCTTTTGCTTATTCAAGGCCTAACTCTCTTCTCTTCACCTTATGATCTACATAAGCAATCAATTCATCATAGAAAGCTTCTTCCACTTCCATATTAAAGCTACGATTAAAAACTTTCTTTTTCTTAGCAAGTGCCGCTTCTTCATTGTCTAGCTTGATGTAAGCGCCTCGACCATTGGCTTTGCCAGTTGGATCGATAAAGACTTGTCCTTCTTTATTTTTGACAATGCGGAGCAAATCGCGCTTATCAATAATTTCATTTGAAACGACAGATTTTCTTAAAGGGATTTTTCTTGTTTTTACCATGTTCCCTCCCTCTCTTAATCGACTTGCTCTTCGCCACTTTCTACTTGGTCTTCAAAAGTTTCTTGAGCTGCTTCCATTTCTTCGAACTCACTAGCAGATTTGATATCGATGCGGTAACCAGTCAAATGAGCTGCCAAACGAACGTTTTGACCACGACGACCAATGGCAAGAGATAGTTTATTATCTGGAACCACAACGAGAGCATGTTTGCTATCTTCATCATCAAAAATAACTTGGTCCACTTCTGCAGGGGCGATCGCATTGTAGATAAATTCAGCTGGATCTGGAACCCATTCGATGACATCGATATTTTCTTCTGTCGGAACCATACGGTCTAATTTCTGATCGTATCGAGCTGGGTGGAACTTGCTGGTAATCTTTTTAATATTCGATCCACCACGACCAACGATAGTCCCAATCGCATCTACGTTTGGGTTATGGCTACGAACCGCAACTTTTGTACGATCTCCAGCTTCACGCGCTACACTCATAATCTCAACAGTTCCATCATAGACTTCAGGAATTTCCTGTTCCATCAAACGTTTGATCATTTCAGGATGGCTTCGGCTAACAAAGACATTGACACCACGTGGATTATCTTCTACCTTGTAGACAAATACTTCAATTCGATCATGAGATTGGAACACTTCTCCTGGAATTTGGTCTTGCTTAGACAATTGAGCTTCGATTGAGCCAAGATTGACATAGATAAATCGATTGTCAAAGCGCTCCACCGTTCCACTCATGATTTCATTTTCATGTTCTTTATAAGTGTTATAGGTGATGGTGCGCGTTTGCTTACGCATTTTTTCCATGATCGTTTGTTTAGCAGATTGAGCTGCTACACGACCAAATTCAGCTGGTGCTTCTTCAAACTTGATCTTGTCCCCCAACTCATAAGCAGAGCTAATGGCTAAGGCATCCTTCAAGCTGATTTCTAAACGGCTATCAAAGACTTCATCCACCACTTCACGAACCGTATAAACACGGAAATCTCCAGTTTTTTCATTGAATTCAATCGCTGCACTTTCTGATTGTCCATAACGACGGCGATAAGCTGAACGCAATGATTCTGTGACGGCTTCGATGATATCTTCTTTTTTGATCCCTTTGTCTTCTTCCAAAATGCGGAAGGCTTCTAGCATTTCTTTACTCATGTTTTTCTTGCCTCTACTATAAAGGCATCCTTTCTTTCATTCTGTTACAATTTTACAGCCAACCTTGCTTTGGACACAAGGTTATAAGGAATTTCTACAGTTTTCTTTCGTGTTTTATCCATATACTCGATGGTCAAAACATCCTCTTCAAAACCTACCAGGTTCCCCTCAAAGACCTTTTGCTTTTCAACAGACTTGTACAAGCTGATATTGACGTACTTACCAACAGCTCCCTCGAGTGCTTCCTTGGTTTTCAAAGGTCTCTCCAAGCCAGGACTGGTGACTTCTAAAAAGTACTGTTCTGGAAATGGGTCTGGTTTGATTTGATCCAATAGCGGACTGATGATTTCTGTCAAATCCGCTGTATCATTCAGTGTGATTCCTTCTGGTTTGTCTACGAAAATGCTTAAGACGTAGTCACCACCCATTTTGCCATATTCAACATCAACCAATTCAAATGGTTCCTTTATAGCTGGCTGAATCACTTCTGTTACTAAGTCAACAATCGTTGCGATGGTTGCCACCTCCTCATAGATAAGAGGCGAAGATATTTCCCCGCCTCTCCTTTTCTATTCATTTAATGTATTATAGCACGATTTCCCAATGATTGCAAGGAATATGCTAAAACTGTGCTTCTACACGGTAAATGACCTGGCCTTTACTTGAGAACTTCTTCTCATATTCCGTCATGACATTGCCCTCAAAGTCACTAGCATGAAGGTCTAACCAGACTCCCTTCAAAGTCATTCCATATTGCGAAAAACTCACCAAACTGTATTCAAACAAACCTCGGTTGTCTGTTTTAAAGTGAATCTCCCCATGTTCTGGAAGAATTTGCTTGAAGGTGTCTAGGAAGGTCTTGTAAGTCAAGCGACGCTTCTCATGACGTTTCTTTGGCCATGGATCTGAAAAATTCAGATAGAGCTGATCAATTTCTCCATCTTCAAAATAGTTAGTCAAGCTATCCCCATCTACCCAAAGTAATTTAATATTAGGAACATCAGCTTCTAAGACCTTATCTAAAGCATAACTTAAGACTGATTTTTGAATATCAATTCCGATGTAGTTGATCTCTGGATTGGCCTTAGCCATCCCAGTAATAAAGGCCCCTTTCCCACTTCCCACTTCAATATGGATGGGGTGGTCATTTCCGAAAATCCCATGCCATTTTCCCTTAGCATCTTCTGGATTTAGGACCACATATTGTGGATTCGCTTCTAGTAATTCTGTCGCTCCCTTGCGATTTCTAACTCTCATATTTCCTTTCCATATTTCAACCGGAAATTGCGCAGAGCATAGATCTCGCGATTGACATTTTCTAAATCATTATTTTCATAGTATTTAGCAATTTGGCACAAGAAAGAGTATTGACCAAACCAATAGAGTTTATCAAATACTTTTTGATTGTACTTGTAGCCATAATAGCCTAACCAATCGCGCCAATTAGAATCTGGGATATAGTGACTCAAGATATGCGCCACATCCAACATCCGGTCTGTCAAACGAACAGAGTCCCAATCGACTAGATAAATCAAGCCGCTCTCTGTCTCAATCCAGTTACTATGACGAACATCTCCGTGGACGATCGTCGCATAATCCTCCCGAAAGGCAGGCACTGTCTTACGTAAATTCTTTACGACTGATTGGATATAGTGGTTCTGACGTAGGGCAATTGGCAACCGGTTACTCCAAGAATTGAGCAATTCTAATGGAGATTCCACAGGATAGCCAAGTTTTTTTAATTGAGTCATCAAAGGTCTAGAACGGTGCAATCTCGTTAAAATATTGACGACTTGTTTTTTCGACATCCCATTTGGCGTGAGAATTTCCCCATTCAACCATTCTTGGGCACTCATCACATTTCCATCTGGCAAGCGTCGACTCCATAACAATTGAGGAGCAATCTGTTCTTTTGCTAGACCCGCAAGGATTGGGGTCGTATTCATTTTTACAAAAACGCGCCCACCATCTGGGTAGGTCCCCATGTAGGCCTTCCCACTCTTCCCAGGAATTGGGGTGAGGCTTAGCTCTTTTTCATTCGAGTCCATCTTTTCCTCCGTAAAAAGTTTCCAATCTATTTTACTAATTTTAACGATTTTCGTCAACCAAGCGCACCATCTTAAATGGAAGATAGAGTAGGATTAAAGCAACTGTATAAGCCAGTAGACCTAACAACAGGACTTTATCTGAAATAAAGACCAGGCCAATTCCCCCTTCTATCACCGTTATCATCCCCATGACCAGCTGAATCGTTTTGTTCAACCCTGCCTTTTTACTACCCTGTTTCATCGGGAAAAGGAGGGTCAAGGGTTGGTAATCAAAAGCACTGTAAAGCCCCAGTAATTGAAAAATAACCAAGTAATTGAGCAAGGCTACAAGGGCAATCACTACGAGAGGTTGAGGAATAAAGATGATAGCGAGAATGGAAAGAGCCAAGAGTCGGAGAGTCATAGAGAAAAGATCTCCATTCCGTAGGAAGGAGCGCATATATAAGTGAAGCCACGTATTGCCATGTGTTTTGGGAAGAAGCCCTAAGAAACCATCCAAGTAAGCTCTTCTTTTAACACTGTTAGTAATCCCTTTCACCGTTGTAAACAAGGCAAAGAAACGAAGAATCAATTGTTTCCTTGCATTCTCACGAGCAATGGCCAAGTTCCAATTCAAATTTCCATCCTGGTAGAAGCGCGCTTCCTTCCAGCTAAAAACAGCCCCTTTAGCCACTCCTAAGACAAGGATATAAGCTACAATAGCAAGTTTATCCAGCCCCGTTGCCAGAAGAAGAGGCACAAATAATAGAAGGACAAAACTTTGAATCAAAAACCAAAACACAAAAGACTTCTTGGCCTGCCCTTTGATATAACGTTTCACTTCCTCTTCCTTTACCAAAAGGAATAAAGCATCGGGCTTCTCTAAGTAGGTCGCAATAGAGCCTATCGGAACCAAGAGGAGCAAACCAATCATGAGACTCCAACGGATCAGGCTTGTATCTTTGGGTAGATCTTGCAAGAATTGACTGTATTGAACCGCCAAAAATCCTATAAAAATCAACATAAAGAGGACGAAATGATCATTGAGAACATAGCGGCTATATTTTACACATTGAGTTCGAAACGTTTGTTGCCGTTTTTTCATCAACTCTTTCATGCTGTTTCCTCTTCTGTCAAGGTCATGTAGATATCATTTAGACTTGCTTTCTCATCCCCAAAAGTTGAACGCAGCTCGTCCAAGGTCCCTTTTGCTCGGATCTGACCCTTATGGAGGATCACAAAACCATCACACATCTTTTCAGCCGAATCCAGAACGTGAGTACTCATCAAAATCGATTTTCCTTTTGCTTTCTCATCTGCCAATAACTGAATCAAATCTGCAATCGCAACAGGATCCAATCCCAAAAAGGGTTCATCGACAATATAAAGACTTGGATCCACTGCATAGGCGCAAATAATCATGACCTTTTGCTTCATCCCTTTTGAAAACTGGGTCGGGAACCAATCTAATTTTTCAGCCAAACGAAATCGTTCCAACAAAGGATGGACGCGCACCATGACCTGATCCATGTCTAAATCATAGGCCATAGCTACGGTCTCGATATGCTCTCTCAGGGTTAATTCTTCATATAGGCTAGGGGTTTCTGGAATATAGCCGATTTTTTTACGATAGTCAGTTGGAGCTTCTGGAAGACTCAAGCCGTCAATCCGTACTTCCCCAGCATAAGGATGCAGGAGACCAATAATTTCATTAATCGTGGTTGACTTCCCAGCTCCATTTAGTCCAATCAAACCAATCAGTTGGCCATCCGGAACTGAAAAACTCACCTCTTTCAGGACAGGGATGTTGACATAGCCCCCTGTCAACTTGTTGATTTCTAACATATTTTCTCCGATTTCTGGTATAATGTTCTTATATTATAACAAAATTTAGTCTAAATGAGGTGTATTTATGGTTGACGATTGTATTTTTTGTAAGATTATAGCTGGCGACATTCCTTCCTCCAAAGTCTATGAGGACGAGGAAGTCCTCGCGTTTTTGGACATCTCTCAGGTTACACCCGGTCATACGTTAGTGGTTCCAAAAAAACACGCTCGCAATCTCTTAGAGATGGACGAAACCGCCACAGCTCAACTATTTGCACGTGTCTCTAAAGTTGCAAAAAAAGTAGAAGCTGCTACCCAAGCTAAGGGAATGAATGTCATCAGCAACATGGAAGAAGTTTCTGGACAAACCGTTTTTCACACACATGTCCACATTATCCCTCGCTATTCCGATCAAGATGAGCTTGCCATTTCATTTACTGAACACGAGCCTAATTTTGAACAACTAGCAGTTCTTGCAGAAACCATCAAAAACAGTTAAAAAGGAGGCCATATGAAACTCAAAAATCTCTTTTGGTTTGCAACAGGAGCTAGCATTAGCTACCACTTAGTAAAAAACCGCAAAGAAATCAAAACAGAGGTGACTGAATCCAGCCATTTGGTTAAGGGAATTCAAGATAACCTAGCAAAAATCCAACGCAATCTGGATATTATCCAAGACCAAAAAACCAATCTTCAAGAATTGGTAACGGATTTCCAATACAAAACCAAACTATTTAGTCAACAAGCAACAGCCTCTCTAAAAGAAATTCAAGACATCTGGCAACCAAATAAAAACGATTGAGAAAACTCAATCGTTTTTTTCTTATTCTGAAGGTACCGTAGGTGTCACACTGCTCGACTCTGTAGCTGCAGGAGCAACTGGTGTCACTGGTGCAACAGAACTTTGAGGCGTCACCACTCCCGTATCCTGGGTCGATGGTACAACTGGTAGTTGGTTAAACTCTTGGTAAACAGGTGCTTCCTCAGATGATGCCGCTGGCGTATCACTTTGAGAAGAAGCATTCTTCAACTCTTCATCTCCATCTAATAGGTAAGCATTGGTTTTCAATGTTTTGATTTCTTTTAGTCCCAAAGCTTTGCGGATGATATTTTGAATTTTCAAGAGATGTTTTGAAGTGACAATCTGATAACTTCCGCCATCTGCTAAGGTGGCATCTTCTCCTTTCAGCTGGTACTGATGAATCGTTGAAAGGGCATCTTTATATCCTAGCAATTGAAGAAGGCTATTACTGTCAAGCGCTATGTTGGTTTGCATATTGTCACTAACAGACTCAATGATTCCTTTGTAGTGACTCAAACTATTGAGGCTTAAAACTTTCTCAACAATCTTTTTGATCACTTCACGTTGGCGTTTTTGACGTCCGTAGTCTCCTTCTGGGTCTTGGTAGCGCATGCGTGAATAAACGAGAGCTTGGTCCCCATTAATCTCCTGACGTCCTGGTGCGATCTTAGCCGTATATTCTGGCTCATTTTCCTCGATCGAGATATCGAAGTCGAATGGATTGTTAACCGTGATACCACCAACCTTATCCACTAATTGAACCAATCCCTTCATATTGATCATGACATAGCGGTCAATATGGATATTCAAAAGATCTTGAATGGTCTTAATGGCTAACTTGGCACCACCTTGAGCATAAGCCGAATTCAATTTTGCTTGGACCGTTTCGCCATCTGAAGTAATATTGGTTAGGATATCTCTTTCCAAACTCGTCATGGTTGTTTCTTTTGTTTGAGGATTAACAGTCACCAAAATCATGGTATCACTATTTCCGGCCCAAGGATCTTCCCGAGAACCGCTACCTGTATCAACCCCCATCAAAAGGATAGTCATCGGCTTGTTTTCTGCAATGACATTGGTCTCATTTCCAAAGCCTTTATAGGTCTTACTGAGAGTCCCAGTCGTTTGGTTTAGGATGGTAAGGCCATAAGCCCCAATCCCAATCACTGTTACCGTCAATAAGCTCAAAAACATTAAAATAATTTTTTTAACCATATAGAATCTCTCTCTAATCTATCAGCTTCCCCATAAGGTAAACATCTAAGAATTCTCCTTCAGCTGAACAAGCTCCACGAGCTTGGCAACCTTCGATCTCAAAACCTAACTTTTTATACAGGTGAACTGCTCGTTCGTTGCGCACTTGGACATTCAAGACTAGTTTCCTAAGAACACCGGTCGAGTGCGCCCACTCAATTCCTTCTTCCAACAAGATCTGTCCAAGTCCTTGATTCCAATAAGCTTTTTGAACCACAATAAAGACATCACCAATATGCTGAATGGACCGTTGAGAAGCTGCAGTGATATTTAACAAAGCTGCCAGTTCCTGATCTAGAAATAACAAGAGGCAAATCCGGTTTTCCGCCATCTCTTGCACCATCAGAAATTGTTCCATGTCTGCTGGAGACATGCCAATTCCAGCTTCATCTAGTGTCATGTAATCTGACTCTTTCCCAACTTGATTTAAGAAAACAACGACAAGAGCCGCATCTGCACTGTCAGCTTGCCGAATTTCTACTGTCACTTCCTTTTCCTTAGTCATCCGTTTTTTCCACCTGCTCAAAGGATGTCAGTAAAGCTTCTGCACGCGCTCCATGAGCTTCAAAAGCCAACTCTCGCCCATCTTCTAATTTTCGGATAAAAATTTTTAGATAAGCATCCGAGAGACTGGGCTCAATCAGCTCTCCCCATTCAATAATGGTCGCCCCATCTCCAAATAGAAAATCATCTAAATCAATAGAATCTGGATCATTCCCAATCCGGTAAACATCCAAATGGTATAAAGGCAAGCGACCTTCGTATTCACGAACAATGGTATAGGTCGGGCTTTTAATCATCTGATCAATCCCTAACCCCTTTGCAATTCCTTTGGTAAAGGTCGTTTTTCCTGCTCCTAGATCACCTGATAAGATAATCACGTCTTGCTTTTCTAAGAGTTTTCCTAGCTGTTTTCCTAGAGCGATCAGCTCCGTTTCATTGTGACTAATCATTTCTCTATTATACCAAACTTTTTAAAAATCTGCTCTTTCTTTTAGAAATTGTTTGATTCAAGTTTGTTTTTGAGAAGAAGAAATCAAAGAAAACAGGAAACTCTCCGATTTATTCCCTCGATCCATCTAAAAAGGAATGGGAGACAACTCCCATTCCTTTTTGGCACTTTTCTGATACTTAATTCAAGGCCATGCTAACGTAGTTTAAAATAAAGAGAACATCTAGGATCCAAATCATGCTGTGCACTTCTTTGGCTTCTCCTTTAACCACTTTCACTAAGCTATAGGTGATAAATCCAGCAGCGATCCCTTGTGTAATCGAGTAGCTGAAGCCCATAAAGATAGAGGTGAAGAAGGCAGGAACTGCTTCTGACATATCTTCCCAATGGATATTTTTCAAGCCACTCAACATCATGATCCCAACAACAATCAAAATTGGAGCTGTAGCAGCGGTCGGTACAATCGCCAACAAAGGACTAAAGAGACTTGAAATAGCAAAACAGATTGCCACAACCAAGGCTGTCAAACCAGTGCGTCCACCAGCTCCAATACCAGCTGCAGATTCAACATAAGTCGTTACGTTTGAAGTTCCTGCAATGGCTCCGACTGAAGTCGCTACAAGGTCTGAATAGAGGGCCTTATCTAATTTCGCTGATTGATGGTTTTCCCCATTTGTCGCAACAATCCCAACTTTTTCACCCGTACCGATTAACGTTCCAATTGTATCAAAAATATCAGTCAAGGAGAAGGCTAAAATTGCCATTAAGGTCTCAGGCAAACGAGACGTATTGGAAATCAAAGAACCCAATCCTTTTGATCCCAAAGCTTGACCAAAGATCGTGCCTAAATCATTAAAGGCAGCTCCTAGATGGTTACTTGCAAAGTCAATTTTAGTGATATCAACCACATGGATGAGAATTCCAAGCACAGTCGTTGCTAAGATAGAAAGGATGATCCCTCCCTTAATCCCTTTGACAACAAAGAAAATAGTAATTGCAAGACCAACAAGAGCCAAGAGGACCGCCGGATTGTTAAAATCAACCAATCCAGGAACAGCAGATGCATTGGCTGAGATCGTTGCATTCGCCTTATCTGCTCCTTCCCCGACCACTGTATAAGTATGAGGGTCAATCGTGAATTTTAAAAATCCTGCATTCTTAATCCCAACATAGGCCAAGAAAATCCCGATCCCCGCTGAAATAGCAGAGCGAAGAGCAGTCGGAATCGATTCGATGATCATCTTCCGAACTTTTGTCAATGTGATAATCAATGAGATCACACCACAAATGAAGACCATTCCCAAAGCTTCCTGCCATGAGTAGCCCATACCAAATACAACGGTAAAGGTAAAGAAGGCATTCAAGCCCATCCCAGGTGCTTGTGCATAAGGTAAATTGGCATAAAAAGCCATCATCAAGGTCCCGACAACGGATCCAATAATCGTTGCAAGGAAGACTCCTTGAGCTGGCATACCTGTTTGTGACAACATTTGAGGGTTTACGAAGAGGATATAACTCATCGCAAAAAAGGTTGTCAAACCAGCAAGAACCTCTGTTCGAACAGTGGTTCCATGTTCTGAAAGTTTAAAAAACTTATCCATTTCAGAATAAACTCCTTTTTCATCATTCTCGCTCCCAATCAATTTGCGAACGTTATTTCTATTTTACCAAAAGATCTTTCGTCTTTCAAGAAATCCTACTTCTCTTCTTGATTTTTGAGCGCTTTTCCGATTTTTCTGATATAATGGTCTCATTCTTCTCGAAAGGAACCGAATTATGCATAAAAAGATGATCGCTCTAGATTTAGACGGCACCCTCTTAAATTCCGAAAGCAAATTGAGCGACTTTACCATTGATACGATTAAAAAAATTAGTGCTCTTGGCCATAAAGTCATTATTACAACAGGCCGCCCCTATCGTATGGCACACACCTACTACAAACAACTAGAGCTAGATACTCCAATGATCAATTTTAACGGCTCCCTTACGCATCTACCTGAGAAAAAATGGGGGGATGAACAATGTTTGACTTTAGATAAAAAATACCTGCTAGATATGGTCGCTAACCGGGATACCATCCAAGCGGACTTTATAGCAGGCGAATACCGCAATAAATTCTTTATTACCGATCCAAATGAGCACGTTGCAGACCCTAAATTATTCGGTATTGAATCTTTCCAACCAGAAAATCAATTCAATCCCGAGCGGGTAACGAGCGACCCAAACTGTATCCTCTTTCAAACGAAAGCGGAAGACAAATATGCTCTGGCAGATGAAATGAATCGGCATTATGACTACAATCTGTCTATAAATACTTGGGGGGGTCCCTTAAATATTCTGGAATGCAATCCCAAAAATGTGACCAAAGCATCTGCTCTGACCTACCTTCTAGATAAACTCAATATGGATCAGAAGGATTTGATTGCCTTTGGAGACGAGCACAACGATACCGACATGCTAGCTCTCGCTGGTCATGGATACGCCATGAAAAATGCTAGCTCCGTCCTTCTCCCTTACGCGGATTCCGTCACAGATTTCACAAATAACGAAGATGGTGTCGCGCGCCAACTCATTCAATTATTCTTATAAAACTAACAGACATGAGTTATCCCCTCATGTCTTTTTCTGCGCCAAATCCTTAATCGGTTAATCAATACCGCCCTTTTTTTCCATTTTTTTATTGTTCAATAGATAAGTTTGTGATATCATTAACATAGTTATTAAAGAAGCGCTTTCAAAAAAATGCTAAATCGCTTCTCGTTCACTTAAGGAGGAACAAAATGAAAGCTGTTGTTGTTAATCCAGAAGGTACTGGTGTTGAAATCGTTGCAAACAAAGACATGCGTCCACTTGAAACAGGGGAAGCTCTTGTTCAAATCGAATACTGTGGTGTCTGCCACACTGACTTGCACGTTGCTCACGGAGACTTTGGTAAAGTTCCAGGCCGTGTTCTTGGACACGAAGGAATCGGTATTGTTAAAGAAGTTGCTCCAGATGTTAAGAGCCTAAAGGTTGGGGATCGTGTCAGTGTCGCATGGTTCTTCGAAGGATGTGGAACTTGTGAATACTGTACAACTGGTCGTGAAACTCTTTGCCGTACTGTAAAAAATGCTGGTTACTCTGTTGATGGAGGAATGGCTGAACAATGTATCGTTACTGCAGATTACGCAGTGAAAGTACCTGAAGGATTAGATCCAGCCCAAGCTTCTTCTATTACCTGTGCAGGTGTTACAACTTACAAAGCCATCAAAGAAGCCAAAGCTGAACCAGGACAATGGATCGTTATCTATGGAGCTGGTGGACTAGGAAACTTGGCTGTTCAATATGCTAAGAAAGTCTTCAACGCACATGTCATCGCTGTCGATATCAACAATGATAAACTAGAATTGGCGAAAGAAGTTGGTGCAGACTTTGTCATCAACGGTCGCGAAGTTGATGATGTCCCAGGATTGATCAAAGAAAAAACAAATGGTGGAGCTCACTCTGCTGTCGTAACAGCTGTTTCTAAAGTAGCTTTCAACCAAGCAGTAGATTCTGTTCGTGCAGGTGGCCGCGTGGTCGCAGTTGGTCTTCCTTCTGAAATGATGGACCTCAGCATTGTGAAAACGGTATTAGATGGTATCCAAGTCATTGGTTCTCTTGTAGGAACTCGTAAAGACTTGGAAGAAGCTTTCCAATTTGGAGCAGAAGGCTTGGTAGTCCCTATCGTTCAAAAACGTCCAGTAGAAGATGCTGTCAAAGTCTTTGACGAAATGGAAGCCGGAACCATTCAAGGACGTATGGTACTTGACTTTACAAACTAAACAACTGAACCTACAGGACTAGCCCAACTGGGCTAGTCTTTTTGAGTGCTCTCAATCACTCTATTTTACAATTTATTATAGATTTATTTTTTATTTTTGGGGATATAGATCGATTGTCGGAATCTTTTCATTAAGAACAAAATCCTATAAAACATATCTATTATTGATTTTTTAAGCATCAACAAGTAATAAACAAAATGCATTCAAGAGCATTCTTTTTCTATCTAACGATAATTTAATATAATAAATTAATGTTTTTACATCGAGATTTTGATAGAAAAATTGACTTAAGTGTGGAAACGATTTATAATAAAGTAGCTTAAAGTTTTCTTAAACTGAAAGTCAAACAAATTTTATAAGGAGGAATGTCAATAATGAGTATTGGTATCATTATTGCTAGCCACGGTGAATTTGCAGCTGGAATCCACCAATCCGGCTCGATGATCTTTGGGGATCAAGAGAAAGTTCAAGTGGTTACGTTCATGCCAAGTGAAGGCCCGGATGATCTCTATGCTAAATTTAATGCAGCTGTTGCCGCATTTGATGCAGAAGATGAAGTCTTGGTTTTGGCTGACCTTTGGAGTGGTTCTCCATTTAACCAAGCAAGTCGCGTCATGGGAGAAAATCCAGATCGTAAATTTGCGATCATCACAGGATTGAACCTTCCGATGTTGATTCAAGCTTATACAGAACGGTTGATGGATGCAAATGCCGGCGTTGATCAAGTCGCTGCAAACATCATCAAGGAAGCAAAAGACGGTGTCAAAGCCCTTCCAGAAGAATTGAATCCTGTTGAAGAAGCTAGTACAGCCGCTGCTGCTCCTGTAGTCCAAGCTGCTATTCCAGAAGGAACAGTTATCGGAGATGGAAAACTCAAGATTAACCTTGCCCGCTTAGATACACGTCTTCTTCATGGACAAGTCGCAACTGCTTGGACACCTGATTCAAAAGCCGATCGGATCATTGTTGCTTCAGATTCTGTTGCCAAAGATGAACTCCGTAAGGAATTGATCAAACAAGCGGCACCAAATGGTGTGAAAGCAAACGTTGTCCCAATTCAAAAATTGATCGACGTTGCAAAAGATCCACGTTTTGGAAATACCCATGCTTTGATCTTATTTGAAACACCTCAAGATGCTCTTCGCGCCATTGAAGGTGGTGTTCCGATTAAAACCTTGAACGTTGGTTCAATGGCCCACTCAACTGGTAAAACCATGGTGAACAATGTGTTGTCAATGGATAAAGATGACGTGGCTACATTTGAAAAAATGCGTGATCTTGGAGTTGAATTTGACGTCCGTAAAGTACCAAATGACTCTAAGAAAGATTTGTTTGACTTAATTAACAAAGCTAACGTTCAATAATCGATTACTTACGAAAGGATTTTAAACATGTCTATTATTTCTATGGTATTAGTGGTCGTTGTTGCCTTCTTAGCAGGTCTTGAAGGTATCCTTGACCAATTCCAATTCCACCAACCCCTTGTTGCTTGTACCTTAATCGGTTTGGTAACAGGTAATTTGACTGCTGGCATTATGCTTGGTGGTTCACTTCAATTTATTGCACTTGGCTGGGCAAACATTGGTGCCGCAGTTGCACCCGATGCTGCCCTTGCATCTGTCGCTGCTGCCATCATCATGGTACTTGGGGGAGACTTCAGTACAAAAGGAATCGCTGTCGCTCAAGGTGTCGCTATTCCACTTGCAGTTGCTGGTCTTTTCTTGACCATGATCGTCCGTACCCTTTCCGTTGGTTTGGTTCACACTGCCGACGCTGCTGCTAGAAAAGGGGATATCAAAGGTGTAGAACGCGCTCACTTTGTGGCCCTTCTTCTTCAAGGTCTTCGTATCGCCATTCCTGCAGCCCTCTTGTTGATGATTCCTGCTGAAACTGTCAAAACTGCTCTTGAACAAATGCCAAAATGGCTCTCTGATGGAATGCAAATCGGTGGTGGTATGGTTGTAGCCGTTGGTTATGCCATGGTTATCAACATGATGGCGAGCCGTGAAGTATGGCCATTCTTTGCCATCGGTTTTGCTCTTGCAGCCGTTAGCCAATTAACTTTGATCGCTCTTGGAGCAATCGGTGTTGCCCTTGCCTTGATCTACCTTACTCTTTCTAAGAAAGGTGGCAATGGAGGTGGCGGAGCCGCTACTTCTAACGATCCAATCGGCGACATTCTCGAAGACTATTAAGAAAGGTGTGACACTATCATGACTGAAAAATTACAATTATCTAAATCAGATCGTCAAAAAGTTTGGTGGCGTTCAACCTTCTTGCAAGGTTCTTGGAACTATGAACGGATGCAAAACTTGGGTTGGGCTTACTCATTGATCCCAGCTATCAAAAAACTCTACACGAAGAAAGAAGACCAAGCGGCTGCTCTTGAACGTCACATGGAATTCTTCAACACTCACCCATACGTTGCCGCTCCTATCATCGGGGTAACACTTGCTCTTGAAGAAGAAAGAGCAAACGGTGCTGCGATTGACGATGCTGCCATCCAAGGGGTTAAAATTGGTATGATGGGTCCTTTGGCAGGTATCGGAGATCCAGTCTTCTGGTTTACAGTACGTCCTATCCTTGGTGCCCTTGGTGCATCACTTGCTGCATCTGGTAACATCCTTGGCCCACTCATCTTCTTTATCGCATGGAATGCGATTCGTATGGCCTTCTTGTGGTACACGCAAGAACTTGGTTACAAAGCAGGTTCTGAAATTACCAAAGATATGTCTGGTGGGATCTTGCAAGACATCACTAAAGGGGCTTCTATCCTTGGGATGTTCATCCTTGCTGTCTTGGTAGAACGTTGGGTATCTATTAAATTCATCTTTAATGTTTCTTCTGTCAAATTAGACGACAAAGCTTATATCCACTGGGATAAACTTCCTGAAGGATACAAGGGTATCCAAGAAGCCTTCGCTCAAGTTGGCTCAGGCCTATCTCAAACACCTGAAAAAGTTACAACTTTCCAACAAAACTTGGATTCATTGATTCCTGGTTTGATGGGATTGCTTCTTACTTTTGCTTGTATGTGGTTGTTGAAGAAAAAAGTATCTCCAATCACTATCATCATCGCTCTCTTTGTAATCGGTGTATTAGCACACGTTGCTGGCTTGATGTAAGCAAAGATCAACTAAAAAGAAGGTTTCGGCCTTCTTTTTATTATGATATAATGGAGTGAACAGCAATACAGGAGGATCTCATGGCTCAATCATTGAATAAAACCGTTGAATTCCATACTACAGGGGTTTCTTACCTTGGAGTGGGGGGAAAGGTTGGAAAAATCCTAGTCGGGAATGCCGCTTTTGAATTTTATGCGGATGCAAATGTTGAAGACTACATCCAAATTCCCTGGCAAGAAATCGAGCGAATCGGAGCCAATGTATCCGGACGTAAAATTAGCCGCCATTTTGAAATCTATACCAGAGAATCAAAATTTCTCTTTGCTTCAAAAGACTCTGGAAAAATTTTAAAGATTTCTCGGGAACATCTAGGAAATGAGAAAATTGTCAAACTTCCTACGTTGATCCAAATCATCACGGCTAAAATTAAAAATCTATTTGCAAAATAGGATCTTTTCTTGTATAATAGACGCAAACGGATAAGTAAGTTAAGAGTCTCTTTCAGAAAGTCTGCGGTTGCTGCGAGCAGATAGAAATCTTAATTGAAATTCTACCGTTTCTTTAAAATACAATATCGAATCAAGTGCACACCTGTGAAGTTGGATGGAACCGTGGCTCTGCCACTCCAACACTCTAACAGGTGTGTTTTTTGTTAAAGGAGAAGCTATGTTAGATATTAAACGAATTCGTACAGACTTTGATACGGTTGCTAAAAAATTGGCAACACGTGGCGTAGATGCAGCTATTTTGAATGAAATGAAAGAAATCGATGCCAAACGTCGAGATATCTTAGTCAAAGTAGAAAATCTTAAAGCAGAGCGTAACACTGTATCTGCTGAAATCGCACAAGCTAAACGCAACAAGGAAAATGCAGATGATAAGATTGCTGCCATGCAAACCCTCTCTGCAGAAGTCAAAGCATTGGATACAGAATTGGCTGAAATCGATGCCAAATTAACTGAATTCACTACTACCCTTCCAAATATCCCTGCTGATAGTGTCCCTGTTGGAGCAGATGAGGATGACAACGTTGAAGTTCGCCGTTGGGGAACTCCTCGCGAGTTTGACTTCGAACCAAAAGCTCACTGGGATTTAGGTGAAGACCTTGATATCCTTGACTGGGAACGCGGGGCTAAAGTTACTGGTGCTCGTTTCCTCTTTTACAAAGGACTTGGAGCTCGCTTAGAACGCGCTATCTACAACTTCATGTTGGACGAACATGGCAAGGAAGGCTACACTGAAGTCATCCCTCCTTACATGGTCAACCATGATTCTATGTTTGGTACTGGACAATATCCAAAATTCAAGGAAGATACTTTTGAACTTAGCGATACTAATTATGTCCTCATTCCAACTGCTGAAGTTCCTTTGACAAACTACTACCGCGATGAAATTCTTGATGGGAAAGACCTTCCAATCTACTTCACCGCTATGAGTCCATCATTCCGTTCAGAAGCTGGTTCAGCTGGTCGTGATACTCGTGGATTGATCCGTTTGCACCAATTCCATAAGGTTGAAATGGTGAAATTTGCCAAACCAGAAGATTCATATGGTGAATTGGAAAAAATGGTTGTCAATGCTGAAAATATCCTTCAAAAACTGAACCTTCCATACCGTGTAGTAGCTCTCTCAACGGGAGACATGGGCTTCTCAGCTGCCAAGACTTACGACTTAGAAGTATGGATTCCAGCGCAAAACACCTACCGTGAAATCTCAAGCTGTTCCAATACAGAAGATTTCCAAGCTCGCCGTGCGCAAATCCGCTACCGTGATGAAGCAGATGGCAAGGTAAAACTCCTTCACACTTTGAACGGTTCTGGATTGGCAGTCGGACGTACCGTCGCTGCTATTCTTGAAAACTACCAAAACGAAGACGGTTCTGTGACCATTCCAGAAGTCCTTCGC
>OLJO01000106.1_pt1 | contig 17936 bp, 16 predicted proteins | sample 1603551 | NCBI WGS metagenome assembly OLJO01 (sample SAMN04436983, study PRJEB24849) | human gut metagenome | biome: human gut; feature: NICU; material: stool | host: Homo sapiens | place: USA: Saint Louis, MO | collected 2010-03-15 | reverse complement strand
CAACTCTTCCAGAGTCTCTGGCGTTGCGGTGCTGGCCTTATCTAAAATCTTTCCATCAGGAGTTAGACTAGCAAACTTAATGCCAGTCCCTCCGATATCAATCGTTGCAATGGTCATTGCTTTTACCTGTAAAAAGGAGCGAATCAGCAGTCGGTTCTTACTCTTTTCGCTCCTCCTTTCTTTTTATGTTATCTTTTTGAAATTAGATTTCTTCTTTTTTGATCAATTCTGTACGAATTTCTTGTGGTGCCAATAAACCTGTATGGACCGGATACGGTTGTTCCAGAAGATCGACAACCGTTTGTTGTCCTTCTGACACGCGAACATTTTCTTGACTCATATTGTAGTAACGAAGGACGTATCCTTCTTCATTTTCAGCCACCTTAAAGGCTGTTGGGCAGACTTGTGGCAAGTTGAGGGCTGCATGGTTGAAGAGACTACCTGTTGCAGCAACTCTACCTTCTTGTTTTGCAACTTGAAGAGCTGTAAATGGCACCTGGAAGGCTTTAGCACGACGGAAGGCCGAGAAGCGTTCCCCTGCTTGATGGCATTCTACTGCAAACTCAACTTCGATATCGCGCAAGCACTGAGCTTCTGGCGTTGGGAAGTAGCCCCAGTCACCTAGCTCACCTGAAGCACGGAGAAGGGTTACAGCCATGGTGTCGTCCTCAAGGATTTCGTATTCGTGCAATCCTTTATTGGCTACTGTCACTCCTTTAACATCGTCATACAAGCTAACAAAGGCTTGTTGGTGTTGTGGATTTTCAGGATTTTCCCAAGAAGCTGCTGGTTTATTTGGTCTTGTAACAACTTCATAGATGCTTTCAGAATCATTACTTGGGCGTGTGTTATGAGTTTTGACCAAGAGACGAATGCGGTGGTCTTTGGCTGTATTGGTAAAGCGAGTCTTGAAGCGAATTTGTGGATCATCTACAAAAATGGTCATCTCCGTTTCAAGAGGAATGGTTGTCAACTCTTCTGAACGACCTGCATCTCGTTTCATGAACTCGATGATACCTCTTTGTTCAGCATCCAATTTTTCATCTGCGCTAACTGGAATAGTCAAGTCATGTTTGAGCAAAACCTTAGCATAGCGAGCATTGTTTTCCAGAATTTCATAACCTTTCAGTTTTGCGAAAATTGGCTCTGTTCCTTTTGGTTGGAAATAAATGTACTCATTCCCGATATCGCCACGGTCCTCAAATTGGATAAAGTCCTCGTAAGCTTCGTTTGTAGTCTTGTCGTAGACTGTGATACCTTCATCTACACTTACTGTCACAAATGGAGTATCAATAACTCCATTTTGGAAGATACCATCGCTTTGTGCTGCTGGCCCTTCGACTAGTTGGAAGCTTGACCAAGAAAGTGGTGCAAGGTGAATTGGAATTGTCACGCGCACTTGACGTGCAATATAAGGTTGACGGAATTTATCCTTAGGCAGGGTATAGCCAAAGCTTGCTCCCAAGTCCTCAATCTCTGCTTCTACAAGATGTCCATCTAAATCCTCTACATGGTAGTCTGGCAAGCTCAAAGCAGCCATTTTCTTGAAGCCTTCTGTCGGATGCAATTCCTTAAATGGACAAACCGCAACATCGACAATCGTGCTGACGGTGTCCACCTTATTATGCAAGCCAGTGTTGATGACCGTAAAGAGGTGCTCACTCTGGGCTTTTTGAGTCGCTAGTTTACCCTTCCATTCGTTCAGAAGGTTGGTCTTGACAAAGTTTCCGACTTGGTTGACCTTGGCAAAACGAACTTCCATTTCACGGTGAACATCATCTACGCTACATCCACAAATACTATCGTGTGGCGCATTTTGTAAGAGTGTCTTCCAAGCATAGGTCAATTGATCCTTATGGTTGTGCCCACCAGTAATGATGGTCAAAGGTTCCACCACTTGCTCGAGCAAGTTGCTGTTTTCTTGGAAGGCTTGTTTGAGGTAAATACGTGAAGAAGAGGTATTAGCAAGAGTGTACCAACCATCGGTTTCCTGACTGGTCAATTCTCCCGTAACCGTTGATAATTGTTCGGGAAGTGCACTTTCCACTGCTTGCACATATTCATCAAAGGAGCTATGAATAAAGGTCACGTCAGGGAACAGTTCGTTGGCCACGCGAATAGCTTCACTCAAGTTTCGTTGAACCGGTTGGTGGTCGCAGCCGTTCATCATTAACCATTGGTTGGTTGAGGCATAGTCGCGAACATCTGCCAATTTTTGTTTCCAGAAAGCCAAAGCTTCGTCTTTATCCACTGGAATTTCGTTCCCGTTACTGTACCAGTTGGCAAAGAGAATACCCAGCACACGGCTACCATCCGCCCCTTGCCAGTACATTTCAGAAAATTGAGAGGTGAATTGCTCATCTTCGAGGACTTGGTTGTCAAATCCGATTGGTTTGACCCCACGCCCAAAAGCTGCTACGTGAATGCCTGATTTTTGAAGGATTTGAGGAGCTTGCCCCATATTTCCAAAGGTATCTGGGAAGTAACCAATCTGAGTAGATTTGCCCCATTTGGCGCATTCAGCTTGTCCAATCAAGGTATTGCGGACATTGGCTTCGCTGGAGATCAGGTAATCATCCTGCAAGATGTAGAAGGGACCAATCTTGAGCTTGCCCTCGTCGATATAACGCTGCACCTTATCACGGTTTTCAGGGCGAATTTCTAAATAGTCGTCAAGGACAATGGTTTGGCCATCCAAGTGGAAACTTTTGAACTCAGGATCATTTTCAAAAAGATCAAACAGATTGTCAAACAGTTCCACCAATTGCATCCGGTGGCTTTCAAAAGGTAGATACCACTCACGATCCCAGTGGCTATGAGAGATGATATGTACAACAACATTTTCCATGAGTAAAACCTCATTCTAACTTAAATTTAAAGATCTATTTGTGATTCTTTACAAGAATCTGTTAAGCGACAGCTCATTAGCGAATATCCAAGTAATCCAAGACTAATTCACAGAACATCATGTTGGCCCAAGAGAACCATTCACGCGAGTATTTAGTTGGATCATCTACATGGAAACTTTCGTGCATGACGCCCGTGCCTCCATCGCAGGCAACCAACTGGTCCAGCAAATGTTTTTTCTCAGCTTTATCTGTCGTTGTCAATCCTTGAATGGATAAAGCAATCGGCCAGATATAGCGATAAAACGTATGAGAACTTCCTAGTCCACTTGCGTACTTCCCTTCATAGAAGTAGGGATTTTCAGGGCTCAAAATCGTCCGACGAGTAGCTTGGTAGACCTCATCGTCAATGGCGCAATATCCCAGATAAGGAGCTGCCAACAAGCTTGGCACGTTCGGATCATCCATGATGCTAGCATTTCCCAAACCGTCTACCTCAAAGGCATAGATTTTCTCACCCTTGCTATTAGTGGTGTAGGCATAGTTTTCGATGCCTTCTTGAATCTCAGCTTGCAGGCGTTTGGCATCTGCAATGATGCTTTCACTATCAGCTAGATTCAATGTTGCAAAGATTTCCTGGACATAACCCAAAACAACCACTGCAAACATATTGGACGGAATCAAGTAACTATACTGACAGCAATCATCACTTGGACGAAAGGCTGACCAGGTCATCCCTGTCACGGCGAAATCTGGCCCAAAGCCGTCATTCACCAGCGTGTCTTCCTTACGATCTGTATCCCGAACAAAGCGATAAGGGGAATTCTTGTGGTCTTGCTCCACTGTCCAGAGATGAAGGATTTCCTTGGTCGCTGTGACAAAGGTTTCATCAAATTGGCTAGTCTCACCAGTTTCCTTCCAAAGAAGATAAGCCAGTTGCAAGGGGTAGCAAAGCGAATCCACCTCATACTTGCGCTCCCAAATCCAGCCATTCAAATCGGTATGGTCGGTCTCGTGGTGACCCTTCCAGTTCTCCTCAATATTAAAAGAGTTGGCATAAGGATCCTTGAGGATCAAGGTCATCTGGCGTTTGACCAAACCAGCAATGGTCTGGCGCAAACGAGGGTCTCTTTTTGCCACATGAAGATAGGGTCTCAATTGAGCCGTTGAGTCACGCAGCCACATAGCTGGGATGTCCCCTGTTAACACAAAGGTTGAACCATCTTCTAAAATTTCAACTGTGTTGTCCAAAGTGTCTGTATAACAACGTTCAAAGACATCCACCCACTCCGGGTACTCCTTAGCTCGCTCAGCCACTTGATCCAACCATTCTCGCACAATTTCTTTTGAATAGGTCATTTATTTTCCTCACACGTATCGATTCTTTCCTATTCAGTATAAAAGATTTCAAAGGGGAAATACATACGCAAACTATAGCCCTTTTTCTACAAAATTTTCCATTTGATAAAAACGCTATCATATTTGACAACACTTTGATACAATGAAGAAAATACCACCGCGTATTCCAAGAAAGCACAGATCATTTAAGGTTGATGAAGAAAAAGGAGACAAGATGCGCACACAATGCCAGACCATCGATACCCGCTGGGGAAGCGATAATCATCCCCACTATTCCCACGGAAATACCCTTCCTTATACCGGAGTTCCTTTTGGAATGAACTACTTCCTTCCCCAGACGACACACGAACAAGGGGCTTGGTTTTTCAACCCCAATCTCCCTATTTTTCAGGGATTTCGCCTCACCCACCAGCCTAGTCCTTGGATAGGAGACTACGCTTGGTGCCTCATCACGCCCATCACAGGAAAAATTGCAAGTTCCGACCTCTTCCGTCGCCAAAGCAGTTATTCAATGAAAGAAGCTCTTTTCCAGCCCCACTACCTTCGTATTTTTTCGGAACGTTACCAGATTCAAAGCGAGCTGGTTCCAAGTCGCTACGGGGCTGTCATGCGCTTTCGAGCACCAGAAAAGCTAACACTCTGCTTTCATGCAGCAAAGGAACTAGAGGACTTGACTCTGACAGACCAAACCTGCCACTTCCGCATTCTGGATCAGGCCCATACTGCAGATACTTCCTACTCTTTCTATCTCCAGTGGCAATTTAGCCAGCCGATCGAGAACGTCACTCACATCGATCAAGATCTTTTTCTCACCTTTGCTAGCAATGAAGTGACCGTCCAATTAGGAACTTCTTATCTGTCCCAAGACATGGCTCACAGCCATCTTCCCAACCTTTCCCTAGAGGAAGCTAAAAAAGAAGCAGCCGATCAATGGAATCAGCTGCTAAAACGAATTGAAGTAAAAGATGCCGGAGGGCGTGACCAAGCCTTTTTCGACCATTGCCTGTACCGACTCCTCCTTTTCCCTCAAACCTTTTATGAAACAGATACCGAGGGAAATGACTGGCACCTGGATGTTGCCCATCAGGAAATCAAACCAGGAAAAGCTTATACGAATGTCGGATTTTGGGACCTCTTTCGGACCTCTTTTCCGCTCTTTAGCCTTGGCTACCCCGATTACTACCGTCACTTTCTCGAAGGATTTTTAAACACTTACAAGGATACTGGTTTTCTACCAAAATGGTTGGCCCCAGATGAACGAGGAATGATGCCAGGTACCCTCATCGATGGAGTCTTTGCGGATGCTGTCACAAAAGGGATCGCACCAGACCTACATGAAAACATTCTGACAGCCATGCTCCAGACAGCGCAAAAAACGGATCCCACGCAACATTTTGGTCGCCATGGCAATGAAAGCTACAAGGCCCTTGGCTACCTACCCGATGATTTTCACGAAAGTGTGAGCCATAGCCTAGATTACGCCTATAGTGATTTTTGCATTGCTACCGTTGCCAAGCAATTGGGTCAGACAGAAACAGCCACTCGGTATGCTGCTTCCAGCCTCTCCTACCGAACATTGTATGATGCCCAAACAGGCTTTATGAGAGCACGATCCACCAATGGAAACTTTAAAGAACCCTTCTCTCCTATCAGCTGGGGAGGAGATTATGCAGAATGCTCTGCCACCCAAGCTACTTTTGGAGCCTTACACGACCTCTCCGGTCTGATAGAGCTAATGGGCGGTAAAAAAGCCTTCACCCAACGACTGCTGGATCTGGCCAATCAAAAACCTCAATTTGATGTAAGAGGATATGGCTATGAAATCCATGAAATGAGTGAAATGGCCCAAGCCCCATTTGGGCAGATCGCCATCTCCAATCAACCCAGCTTCCACATTCCCTACCTCTTCCGTTACAGCCTTCATCCCGAATACACCAATCTCCTGATCCACCAGATCCGTTCCCAAGCTTTCCATCAAGATTTCCAAGCCTATCCAGGTGATGAAGACAACGGTAGCCTATCTGCTTGGTACATCTGGTCAGCCCTTGGGCTCTATCCAACCTGCCCAGGAAAACCAATCTATGATCTGGGCCTCCCTCTCTTTAAAGAAGTTCTTCTCCATCTTCCAAACCATGAGCTCAAAATTTGTGCCAACTCCCATACTACAGGTGCCTATTTCATCCAAAAAGCCCGATTAGATGGCAAAGCGCAGCAAGAGATTTTCCATCAAGATCTCCTTGAAGCCCAGCTACTTCAGTTCGATCTTTCTTGGCTCCCCCCACATGCATAAGAAAAAGAGAGTGGGACAGAAGTCCTAGCCTCTCAATTATTTTTGGATTGTCGAGCAAGACGCAGTGGTTGAGTGGGCTCTACTACGCTGATTTCATCAGCTTTTACAGCCCTACTCAACTGTGCGGAGGTGGGACGACGAAATCGAATTCTAACGAATTACCGATTTCTGTCCCACTCTCTTTTTCCATTATTCATCTCCTACATGATAGTAGATCGAGCCTTGTTCCCCAAAACTAGCGATACCAACACCAGACCACAAGCGGTTCTTAGAGGCATCGGATGTATCCTTAAAAACAACTTGTCCTTGATCATCGACCTGATCACCAATGGTTACTCCCGCAGGAATATACTCCAACAAGAAGCCACCATCACGACCACCATAGATCCCTTCTGAGGCTGTCCCATAATCCGTCAAAGAAGCACCATAGCCCTCCAACTCTTGTGAAACCAACCCTTTGTCGTTAAAGACCAGCTTGTTTCCTTTATCATCTTGCCAGACACCAGCAATACTGCTGTAATCCCCATTAGCAATAGCCTCAAGATCCATTTTCTTCACTTCTTTTTTCTCTTCTTTTTTTTCTTTCTCCTTCACTTCCGAACTAGAAGCTGTCGTCTTTTTCACCTCAGAAGAAGCACTTGTTTGACTAGAAGAATCAGATTTCTTACTCGCGCTCTGTTGCGAACAAGCCACCAACAGGAGTACACTAAGAAAACTCACCAGAATTGCACCAACTTTTTTCATTAAAAATTCCCCATACATTTTTTTAGTTTAAAGCCCTCTCATTGTAACGTATTTTCAAACATTTGACAAGCTCTACTTCCTATTTCTGATCAAAAAAAGACCGGGATAATACATCCCAATCTCTCTTTGAATACTACTTTCAGTGAGCCAGCATTTCCTGTGCCACTTCTAAACCAGATAAGTTGGAAGGATAATAAGTTGGCCAGTTTTCTAACTCATCATAAAGCGCCTCTTGACTCTTTCCTCCATGGAAAATGTGGAAGTGAGCTGCCTTTACCGGAGTGATTTCATGGTCACTAAATTGAACATATTTGAAGTCTCCCGCATCGCTCTCCTTGGCTTCAAAGAGATACCGAACACCACGATTCCCCTTCTTATAAGTCAAAATGTGCTTACCTACGTATTTATAGGTATATTTCTTAGAAGATCCTTTTTGATAAAACTCCATTGAATCCTTATCAATCTTAATCCGATCAATATCTGTTTGGTAACCCTTGGTATAATATTCCTTATACTCAGCAGCAGTCATGGTTGGATTTAATTTTGCCTTATAATCAAAGACCTGATCCAAAGTTCCATCTTGCAAGTATGGATAAACCGATTTCCAATCACCCGCGTAATTTTCTAAGCTACGATCCTTCACTTGACTATCCTCGAAATAGCCCTTTTGAACCGTCTTAGTTTCTTCCTCATGTTCCGGTTGAATATCCTTACCAGCTTGTGACGTTGTTTTCTCTAGCGCCTTCAGATTCTCCTTCATGACAGAAACGTAATCTTCGCCATCTTTCATTTCTTGATCCGTCAGGCTTTCCAAAGGATTTAAGACAGCCAACTCAACACCAGCTTCAGAAGACAAGGTTTTCGCCAAAGACTTAGAAGCATTTTCCTCAAAGTAAATCACCTTGATCTCATTTTTCTTGATATACTCTGTCAATTCACGCAATCGTGCAGCAGAAGGTTCGCTATCAGGTGAAATCCCTGAAATAGCCACTTGGTTTAAGCCATAATCCAAGGCCAAGTAACGGAAAGCCGCGTGTTGGGTCACAAAATTCTTTTGCTTAGCATCTTTCAAGCCATCCTGATAAGCTTGATCCAAAGCCTGTAACTTCTTCAAATAAGCTTGCGCATTTTTCTCAAACGTCTTTTTCTTATCTGGATAAGCTGCGACCAACTGATCGCGAATCGACTCTACCATCTTCATGGCACGATGTGGAGACAGCCAAAGGTGAGGATCATATTCATGATGGTGTTCTTCGCCCCCTCCGTGGTCATGATCCTCTTCCAATCCAGGAAGCAAGACCATGCCCTTAGTGGCATCGATCACTTTGGTTTTCTTATCCTTCATTGATTTCAAAAGATTTGGAACCCACGTTTCCATGTTTTCATTCTCATAGACGAAAACATCCGAATCTTGAATCATAGCCCGCCCCTTAGCAGACAATTCATATTCATGAGGCTCTGATCCCGCTCCAATGAGCAGATCTACCGTTCCTTCATCTCCGACAATATTTTTTGTAAAATCATAAACAGGATAAAAAGTGGTCATCACTTTTAATTTTCCATTTTGACTCTGACTTTTGCCACAAGCAGTCAAGATAAGGGCAAAAGCCACCAACAACATTAAACCTATTTTTTTAAATTTCATATTTACTTCCTCAAACGTGATCCAAGATTCACAAGCAAGAACAAGGCCACAAATAAAAGCGTGATGCTGGCACTTGCTGGTGTATCTGCAATATAAGACAAAATCAACCCACTAAACATCCCGATAAAGCCAATAATGACCGCAAGCAGCATGACCCCACGGAAGTTCTTCCCTAATTTCAGCGCAATACTAGCCGGTAAGACCATGATGGTTGAAACCAATAACGATCCTGCTGCAGGAATCATCAAGGCGATAGCAACCCCCGTTACCACATTAAATAAGATGGACATGGTCCGGACCGGAAGCCCATCCACAAAGGCCGTATCTTCATCAAAGGTCAAAATATACATAGGCCGCAAGAATAAAGCCGTCAGCACTAATACAACGAAAGCAATCACAAACAAGGCGATCACCTGTTCATCCGTAATGGTTAGGGTAGAACCAAACAAATACTGATCCAAGCTCATGGAGCTCTTCCCACCACCACGCATCAGTACCAAAGCTAGGGCAAGACCTGTGGACATTAAAATTGCCGTCCCGATCTCCATAAAGTCCTTAAATAAGGTCCGCAAATACTCAAGAAAAACCGCAGCAATAATGACAATGATCATGGTCGAGAGCGTTGGAGAGATCCCAAGGAAAAGCCCAAAAGCGACACCAGCAAGAGAGACGTGACTTAGCGTATCACTCATAAGACTCTGCCGTCTTAAAATCAAGAAAATCCCTAATACAGGAGAAAAAAGACTCATGGCAACCATAGCCAACAAGGCCCGTTGCATAAAATCATACTGGAATAAATCAAGCATGGTCACCCTCCCCTTCAGTATCATGGACATTAAAACATCTCCAAGGAGAGCTTTGGTCACGAACCAAATGAATATTCCGATCCGCAAATTGGTTAACCTCTTCAGGATCATGCGTAATCATCAAAACAGATTTTTGATGGTGATGCGCACTGTGATGCATCAACTCATAAAAATCACTCTTTGTCGTCGCATCCATCCCTGTCGTAGGTTCATCTAAAACAAAGATATCCGGATCTGAAGCAAACATCCTAGCAATGACAGCCCGCTGTTTCTGGCCACCAGACAAAGAACCAATCGCTCGATCCTTGAACTCCAGCATCCCAACAGATTCTAAACTCTTCAGAATATGTTTTTCATCGTGCTCATTCAACTTTCGAAACCATCCTTTACGAGGGTACCGACCTGACTTCACAAATTCATAAACCGTACTTGGAAACCCTGCATTAAAACTAGCAATTTGTTGCGGCAAATAAGCAATCCTTAACTTCTTTCCCTTAACATTCGTCTTCGAAATCTCAACAGTCCCAACCTTGGGCTGTAAGATGCCAAGGCTAGCCTTAATCAAGGTTGACTTAGCAGCCCCATTCTCCCCGGTCAAGGTAACAAACTCCCCACTATCTAAGTAGTAATTGATCCCTTCTAAAACCGGTTCCCGATCATAATAAAACGATAAATTTGAAACCGTAATATACCTCAAACTATAACTCCTCTTCCAATAAATCTAAAAACCTCGAAATAACCCCTTGCTCATTCTTAGTAAACTTCGACAAAACATCCTCATAAGTGTGAAGAGTATGCTGATGGTGGTGCTGATGCTCTAATGCAATTGGCTTACCAATCTCAGTTAAGCGATAATAGAGAACTCGAGCATCATTCTCATCACGATAAGTCTCTAACATCCCCTGACTTAATAAGGGCTTCACGGCCTTTGTGATAGCCGCCTGACTGACATTCAATTTCTTAGCTAAGACAGAATTGGTTAGAGCTTCATCAGCAACCAGCATCAAAATATGTTCCTGAGTGTTAGTTAATGAAACACCACTTGTACAAGAACCAACTAAAATCTCATGCTGATTTTCTGATAACAATAAAATAGAATTTAAAAATCGATCGATTTTATTTGCAACTTCAGACAAAATTAACTCCTTCTAATTCACCAAAAGAAACTTTACCGGTTAATTATATCATAAAAAAGAAAAAAATAAAACAAAAAAAGGAGTAAAACTCCTTTATAATCTATACCGGCGGCCGGGGTCGAACCGGCACGTCCTTGCGGACACTGGATTTTGAGTTCCATAACTCCATTATTTAAATCTTACAACCTTGATTTAATAGGGCTTTAAGCCTTTTAAATCTTGCAAAATAGACTCATTTTTCAAATTTTAGTAACTTTTTGGTAACACTCCATACCTTATCGTTCTAAGAGCATCATCAGAGAATAGACGATATGTCCCAACAGGTTATATTCATCCAGAGGTATTCAAGACACTTGTACGATTATTTGAGGTATATGGAATATTAACAAACTAAACATAAATTAGATCTAGTTTTTGTATAAATGACTCTAATATTTTTCTTTTAGATAATAAGCATAATACACTCAAACTCTTTATTTCTAAAAGAATTATATAAATCAATGCTCACGAGAGTTCCATTTAAATGCAAAATTTGAAATAAAGATAAGTACAACTACCCAACAAATTAAAGCAAACACACTTGATTCAGATATTTGAAATTTTTCAAGTTTTATAAAATATTCTGTGTTAGCACCTATAAAAGAAAATCTCGTGATATAACTCATAATTTTATTGCTCATATCAGATGAAAGCATAGGCAAAAAAGTAGCTATAATCAAGACAATCATACTAAATAATGTTGCATGAGTTTGGGTCTTAGAAAACAAACCTATAGATAAATTCAACAGAATAAATGCTAACGTAGTCAATACTACTACAACAAAATACGTTAGCCAATTTGGAATAGAGACTCCAAAAATTACAGGCATGAACAAAGCCGATAAAACAGAAAAAATAAAAGGGAATGAAATGACAGAAATTATATAATTATATTTTGTAACACCACTCAATATCAATGTTCTTAAATTCTTCTTCTCTTTTTCTTCAGAAATCATCATTGAGGTAAAAGAACCAGCTGTCATACTATAAATCAAACTAAGTCCCATGTTTAAAAAATACAATTCGCCATGAATCATAGGGATAGCTTGTAAAATAGCAAAATCAACAAACGGTGTAGCTACACATACAACTAACAAAACTCTATTGCTAATTAAGTATTCCCAACGTAACCATAAAAGTGTCATCAATCTATACATTTTTTGAATCCTCCGAAATCTTTATAAAAATATCCTCAAGCGTATTTTCTAAAGTATGCACACTAGCTACATCAGAACCACCCAAATATCTAGCAGCCTCTGCTTGAGACACCATTATCGAATCTCCATTTTTAAAACGAATAACAGCCTTATCTTGCTGACTATATTTATCTATGATTTCTTGAGGAGAACCATATTCTAATATATGACCTGAATTCAACAATGATATACGGTCACAAATTTTAGTAGCTTCACTCATATCATGAGTTGTTAAAAATATTGTTGTTCCCTCATTTTTTAAATTCAACAGAATATCATGTACTTTATTTGATAAAGCAGGGTCCAACCCCGATGTAGGTTCATCTAAAAAAAGAATTTTAGGATGATGCAAAATTGACCGAATAAGAAGCATACGCTGTTTCATACCAGTTGATAGTTTTTCTGCCTTCTTATCTTTATCTTCAAATAATTCCAGTTCCTTCAACAAAACATCAAGTTTATCTAAACTCACATTGTGATACTTAGCAAAGAATTGCAAGTTCTTATAAACTGTCATCTTTCCATAGAATCCAACAGTATCACTCATTATACCAATATTTAAAAAATCCGAAGGAAGTAACTGATTAGACTCCTTATTTAAAATATAAGCTTTTCCGCTATCCTGTGATAACTGTCCTGTCAAAATATTTATAGTCGTCGTTTTACCAGCACCAGAAGGACCTAGAAAACCAAAGATTTCCCCTTCCTTAATGTCAAACGAAATGTCCTCTAAAGCGATTTTATTGCCAAAACGCTTAGAAAGATTGTCCACTTTTATCATTTTGTTCTCCTTTTTTAACAAAAATACTTGAAATCATTAGAAATAATATTAAAACATAAATACATTATAACTATGGAGGTGAATTACATGCTTGCTGCTGCTATAGCATACAACGTTACTAAAGTTGTCATCATTGCTAGTGTTGCTTATTATGTGTCTACTCACTAATAATCAAATAATATAATAAAAAAGCTAAATGTAAAATCATTCAACAAAAATATACTCATCTTTACCTATTGAGATTTAATCTTATAAACCATCAATCTGCATTAAAATAATCATAAACCTCTTTAAAGAGAGTTTGCAATATTTCTTGCTCCTCTTCATCTAAATTATATTCAGAGACTAGCTCGTCCATATAGTCAAATGCAGTGAGATGATTTTTAATTCCATGCATGACAATTGCAAATTTCAGATCATCTAATTCAGTTTTATTAAACTCTTTTAACTTCTTCAAATCAATTCTAGTGATTGGATGCGGGACAACATCTAGAGTACTGTAAATCGTTTTTCCTAATAAATAATCTGTCGTGGTATCAAATAATTTTGCTAATTTGACAACAGCTTCTAAATTAGGCTCTAAAGTTCCGTTTTCCCAACGAGAATAAGTACCTTGTTGTACATCAATCATCTCAGAAACTTGTACCTGTGTTAGCTTCTTACTCTTTCTCAGTTCCTTAAGACGATCTCCAAAAGAATTATTATTAAACATTGTATCCTCTTTAATATTCGATTCTGTATATTTTAACTTGACAAAATATTCTAAACGGTATAAAATAGAATTATTCCATAAGGAATATTTATTTTAAGATTAAATATTCCATTGAGAATATTATAGCATAAAAGGAGGTAAAAGCGTATGTAACTAGTAGCCGATTTAAAAAATTTTAATAAAGGAGGTAAGATTCGACAAAATAAAAAAATCTTGAAACAAATGTGCCGTTCGTTCCAAGATCAAAACATATTATGTAACAATTATACCACAGAAAACTCTTCAGTTGCACAAGAAAATTTCGGAGGTTTCACAAAAAGATGACCAATAAAGAGTTAGTCAATCAAATTTCTGGCCTAAACTCTACCTCTACTCTTAAAAATTGGATTCAACTGATTAAAGAAATAAGTGGCAAGGAATTTAAGAAAATTAAAGTTCCTATCAGTAGAAATCCCAGAACTCATCAATTAAGTTATACAGTTGCCTATGACTTTACAGTCGAAGACCTTAGACAATTTCAAAAGTTAGCTAAACTAAAACTTGAAATAGGTCTAAAAGAGGCTATACAAGCCGTATTTGGGAGTCTAGCAGACAATGAGCACGAATCCCTAAACCAAGTAATAGATGAGCTCTACGATGAACTGAGCGCCTTAAAACAGGAATTTAAGCGAGAAATGCGACTGATAAAAATTGAGAATTCCAACCTAAAAAAGAAAATCCAAGATATTGAAGAGTCGATGCAAACCGGCTTACTAGGGTTTGTTAACAAGAGGTCAAAAAATAGGTTCGGCTAATAGCGAGTTTTCGGCTGAGCCATGAGGCAGAAAGCCGAAAATGAGCGTAGATGCGGACGGACCATTTTTGACCGATAGGGTGTGTAGTAACACCACCCTCTGCAAGTTAGGTGTACCATCGAAAGAATTCAGTATTACCAAGGGTTTTGGAGATTTCAAGGGTGGCAAAATTAGGCAAAAAGTTGAATCAAAATCTATGGCAAAAAAGGAGCATTTACGTTCTGTATTTGACTGGATTCAAATTCAGTTTGATAAGACTGAATTTTCGCCAAAAGAAATAATCGAAGATATCCTATTTCTTGACTTTGACCTATTTATTGAGAATAAGGGGAGCCTTAAATACTATAACTATGATAGCCAGCTTCATTATGGGAATATCCGTATCTACTATGGATCGAAAGAGTCGTCCTACATGCTTGTCATGTCAGGACAGGCACTAGAGTTCTATAGAGATAAGGTATTAGATCCAAATAGTCTGTCCGAAAGACAGTTTCTGGACAACCTCTACTACAATTACAATCAATTTTCAGTAAGACGAATTGATATTGCAATAGATGATTTTAATGAAACACCCTATTTCACTCCTAATCAGCTTCTAAAGATTTGTCAGAAGAAACGCTTTATATATGGAAAAAGCACCTACTACAATACCTACGGAGATGAAACAATCGGTCAGACCTTATATTTGAGAAAACCCAATGATGATGAAAGACTTAGAATTTACGATAAACGCTTAGAACGAGCTGAGAAGCTCGGTATCAGCAAGCGGTATATAGAAAATTGGATAAGAACTGAGTTAGAACTTAGGAAAGAAAAAGCTCACTACTTCATTCAAGAATGGTTGCATTCAGAAATAGATCTTCTCAACTTTACCAAGGGATATCTCAAAGAAAAAGTGAGATTCTATAGTGATAGTCATTTCTCAAAACCTTTGAGATCTTGGGAAAAGTTTTTAGGTCACTCAAAACCTGTCTCTATCATTATTTCAAAACCAAAAACAGAACTGGAACAAAAATTAGAATGGTTTACCTATAAAGGTTCAGGAGCTATTCTGAAAGCGTATAAATTTCTATACGACAATAATTTACTGCATGAGTATGAGAAATCTAACTATCTCGCACTCAACAATATGGAATATCCACCAGATTTAGCAAGTGGATTAATAGAAAGGGCAATACTCTTTAAAAGAGAGGATTTGATCCCTACAATCAAAGAAAATATCAAAAGGAGAAATTAACTATGGCAAAAATGCTCTCACAAAATGACTGGAATTTTAATAACATTGGAACAAAATTTGAATTGGATGAAGTCATTCCAAAATTTGAAACGGAAGTCCGTGCAGATGCAAACGGAGAAATTATCAAAAACCGAGATGGTAGCGAAAGACGTTTTAATACCGATAAAATCATTGGTTGGAAATACAATGTAACAATCAAGGATGGACAATTCAAAAAGAAATCAACCCAAGTCTCTGTAGACAATCCAGAAGCTTTAGTTGATAATGACTATATCCAAGCAATGGATGAAGTACCAGTTACATTTGACAATTTACAAGCTACTATGATTAGTTCGACAATGTATTACAAGGCGGATGCTATCCATTTAGTAGATGTAAAACAAAAATAAGTATCAGACAAGGGGAGTTAATCCTCCCCTTACTTAATCTAATTAGAAAAGGAGATCACATGATTAAAACTGTAACAAAAGATGACCTTATCGAACTTGGATTTGCTCCAGGAACTGCAAGAAAGATTATCCATACTGGCAAATTACTATTAGTAAATCGTGGTTTTAACATCTACGATAACAAACGGATTGGTACAATTCCAGCCAGTGTCGCTGAAGAACTACTAGGAATTGAACTCCAGAAAGAAGCATAATGAATGACTATTCGTAAAACTAAAAGTGGTAAATGGACCGTTGATGTTTCTAATGGTTTCCACCCAGTCACACAAAAAAGAATACGTATCATTCGAAAAGGATTAAAATCTAAAAAGGAAGCACTAGAACTAGAACAACATATTCGAGTTGTAGAATTAAAGGAAAAACAATTTGACTTTGTAGTAACAACAGATATGTTATTCCAGTTGCTTGAAGAAGACGATTTGAAAAATGGCAGAAAAATAAGCTATACAAGTACACAAAGAAACAATTATGAGCGTCATATTAAACCATATTTTAAAAATACAAATTTAAATAAATTAACGTATGACCATATATTCGAATTTCGTGAATACCTAAAAACAAAACCTAAAAAACAAAATGAAAATGAAACTTTAAGTTTTAATACAATTAATAAAGTTCTAATTCTACTTAAAAAAATTTTTGACACTGGTATAAGAAAATCCCTTATTGATAAAAATCCTGTTGAGAATCTGAGAAAATTACCAATTAGGAAGCCTAATATCAAATTTTGGAGTATAGAAGAATTCACGAGATTTAGAGAACTTATTCAAGATGATGAAATAAGCTATGACCTGTTTTTCGTAATTGCTTTCTTTACTGGGATGAGAATGGGAGAAATACTCGCATTGAACTGGAATGATATAAATCTTTTAACAAATACAATTTTCGTTACCAAAACGGTATACTTTGTAAATAATACAAGCTACATTAATACAACAAAAACACGTTCAGGAACTAGAAATATTACAATCAATCAGAAATTAGCAGAAATGTTAAAAGATTGGAAAGAAAAACAAAAAGAAAAACTTAAGGAATTTACCAAAAATACTGACGAACTACAAATAATACAGAGTACACCAATAACTATTACAAAAAATATGATTGATAAGAAGTTTAAGCAAATACTAGAAAGGGATAAAGATTTAAAGAGAATAAGAATTCATGATTTAAGACACTCTCATGCATCATTACTTATAAATCAAGGGGAAGATTATCTTGTTGTTAAAGAAAGATTAGGACACGCATCTATTACGACAACAATTGATACTTATTCCCATTTGTACCCTAGCAAACAGAAAACATTAGCTAATAAACTTGATGATTTATTTTAAAATGGAAAAAATTGGTAACTCGACTTACAACAAAGAAAAAAAGACAAGGTCCGAAAACCTTGTCTTTAATACTATACCGGCGGCCGGGGTCGAACCGGCACGTCCTTGCGGACACTGGATTTTGAGTCCAGCGCGTCTGCCAATTCCGCCACGCCGGCATAAATTTAACTGGGGTAGCTGGATTCGAACCAACGCATGAGGGAGTCAAAGTCCCTTGCCTTACCGCTTGGCTATACCCCAATAATAATATTAATAAATAGGCGAGTGATGGGGATCGAACCCACGCATGCCAGAGCCACAATCTGGTGTGTTAACCACTTCACCACACCCGCCATAATTATTAACACGGGCAGTAGGAATTGAACCCACACTGAAGGTTTTGGAGACCTTAGTTCTACCTTTAAACTATGCCCGTAAAGGATGGAAGGGGAGGGATTCGAACCCCCGAACCCGAAGGAGCGGATTTACAGTCCGCCGCGTTTAGCCTCTTCGCTACCCTTCCTGATTATTGAATTGATGGCGCGAGACGGAATCGAACCGCCGACACATGGAGCTTCAATCCATTGCTCTA
>OLJO01000091.1_pt1 | contig 19271 bp, 18 predicted proteins | sample 1603551 | NCBI WGS metagenome assembly OLJO01 (sample SAMN04436983, study PRJEB24849) | human gut metagenome | biome: human gut; feature: NICU; material: stool | host: Homo sapiens | place: USA: Saint Louis, MO | collected 2010-03-15 | reverse complement strand
ATGTTCCTAAAATTATTGATTTATAATCAATTATTTTAAATAAACCTAAGACCATCAAAAGAACAGAGGTAGTGATAAGATAATAATATGGTGCTTTTCTCCTATTAATATCTAAATTCTTACTCTCCCTATCTGAAAAAACTGGAATTTCTTTATTTCCATCTGATTCAATTAACAAGATTTCCTTATTAATCATTCCAGGATAAGTCGCTATCATACCTTTAGGTGAGTTATAAGGTCTTAATTTCACGTTGCCTAAACTAAACTTTCCAATATTAAGTGGAGCAGTAAAAACTTTAAAATTCATTTCCTTTAAAAAATCAAAGTATTTTTTTCTTTCTGTATTACTCATATATCCGACATACTGTACTGAATATTTGTGATCTGAATTAGTTTTTTCAAATTCATGTAAAATTGATCCACTTTTTACGAGACGATACCCTTCACTTGCAATTTGATTAATGTATTTTTCTCTGCCTTCTATTGGATTCATAAAAACTCTTATTTTATTCATAATTTCCCTCCTTCTTTAATTTCTTTTCCCCCTCTAAGACTAAAGTTCTCATCCTATCAATCTCTAATAAGACTAATTTTTTTCCAATGTCAGTTGCTATATAGACTTTTTTTCCACTCTCCTTATCTTTATCAACTAACTTGATCCAGCCTTTTTTGCTAAGATTGTTTATCGCACCATACAGTGTACCTGGCCCTAAAACAATTCTTCCTCCTGTTATTTCTTCGACTTCTTGTGAAACTTTATAGCCATAGTTTTCTTCTAGCATTGTTAGTAAAACTAGAAACATCGTTTCCGTCAAAGGAATATTTTTCTCTAAATCATCACCCATTATCAACACCCCCGTATCTGATTATCTAAAGTATATCACCAAACTTACTACGTATCAAGTAGTATGTATAACGTAATTATTATTTTTAAAAAGACCGTAGCTTAAAACTACGGTCTTTTTTTGTCCAAATGTAAACCACTTGGAACTATTATTTAATTTATTCTTTTTTACTTCCAGTACCATTTGAGTACCAGTAGCCATATTTTATTCTCTATATAGCTTGTAATTAAGCCATTTTAGAAAAATTTGCGATTATTCCCATTCAATTGTTGCTGGTGGTTTACTTGTGATATCGTAGACTATTCTATTGATGTGGTCTACTTCGTTAATTATTCTTACTGAAGTTTTGTCTAATACTTCGTATGGGATTCTTGCCCAATCGGCTGTCATGAAGTCTGTTGTTGTTACAGCTCTTAATGCCAATGTGTAATCGTAAGTTCTGAAATCTCCCATTACTCCTACTGTTCTGTTGTTAGTGATTACTGCGAAGTATTGGTTGATGTCTTTGTCGATTCCTGCTTTTGCGACTTCGTCTCTGAATATGAAGTCTGCTTCACGCAACACTTCTAATTTTTCTTCAGTGATTTCTCCCATAACTCTGATTCCAAGTCCTGGTCCTGGGAATGGTTGACGATATACCAAATATTCTGGCATTTCTAATTCTAATCCCAATCTTCTGACTTCGTCTTTGAATAAATCGCGAAGTGGTTCGATTAAATCTTTGAAATCAACTACATCAGGAAGTCCTCCAACGTTGTGGTGAGATTTGATTACTGAAGCATCGCCCTGTCCAGATTCTATTACATCGGGATAGATTGTTCCTTGCGCTAGGAAATCCACAGATCCGATTTTCTTTGCTTCATCTTCAAATACTCTGATGAATTCTTCTCCGATGATTTTTCTCTTTTGTTCTGGATCTGATACGCCTTTTAATTTATCTAGGAATCTGTCTTTTGCATCTACTCTTACGAAGTTCAATTCGTCATTTTTGAATGCAGCTTCAACTTCGTCGCCTTCATTTTTTCTCATTAATCCATGGTCAACGAAGACACATGTCAAGTTTTTGCCGATAGCTTTTGATAGAAGTGATGCACATACGGAACTGTCTACCCCACCTGATAATGCCAACAAAACTTTTTTGTCGCCTACAGTTTTTCTGATTTTTTGGATTTGTTCTTCCAAGAAGTTTTCCATTGTCCAATCTCCGTCTGCTTTACAGATTTCATAAAGGAAGTTTTTGATAAGTATTTTACCTTCAACTGTATGATTAACTTCTGGGTGATATTGAACAGCGTAGATTTTCTTGTCTTCATTTGCAATTGCTGCTACTGGGCAAGAATCCGTTGTTTGAATGATGTCAAATCCTTCTGGTTTTTTTGATACGAAATCAGTGTGACTCATCCACACGATGCTTTCATCACTCATGTCCTTTAATATAGGGCTTTGGTTTGCAATTTTGGCATTAGTTTTACCAAATTCACGATTTTTTGCCTTTTCAACAACTCCACCAAAATCTTTGGAGATAAGTTGCATTCCGTAGCACATTCCCAAAATAGGAATATTTAATTCAAAAATTTCTTTGTCGATTTGTGGAGAATTTTCTTCGTAAACGCTGTTTGGTCCACCTGTAAAGATTATCCCGATTGGTTGTTTTTCTTTGATAACATCCAATGCTTTTTTGTAAGGAACAACTTCGCAGTACACGTTCAAATCTCTAACGCGGCGAGCGATTAGTTGATTATATTGTCCTCCAAAATCTACTACAATAACTAATTGATGTTTCATTTCTACTCCTAATTATTAGTTAAATATTTTTCTATATAGTCTTCGTAATTCATTGATACGTCACGATAAGTTCCGTCATCAAATATTTCAATAATTCTATTTGCAACAGAAGATACAAATTGGTGATCGAGTGATGTGAACAAAATGTTTGATTTGAATGTAATCAAACCGTTATTTACAGATTCGATACTTTCCAAATCCAAATGGTTTGTAGGTTGGTCGAACACCAAGACATTCGCCGGTTTTACCATCATTTTGGAAAACATCATTCTGACTTTTTCGCCCCCGCTAAGAACGTTGGCTTTCTTCAAAGCTTCATCACCTGAAAAAAGCATCTTTCCCAAAAATCCTCTGATGTGAATTTCAGATTTTTCTTCGCTGAATTGTCTCAACCAATCAATCAGATTCAAATCGCAATCTTCGAAGAACCTAGTATTATCTTTTGGAAAATACGTGTGAGTTATAGTTTGTCCCCATTTGTATTCTCCTGTATAATCATCATCGTTTCCGTTGATTATTTCGAAGAATTTCGTGATGGCGATTTCGTTTCCGATGAATCCAATCTTATCTCCTTTGTTTACTCTGAAGCTCAAATTATCGATAAGCTTGTTGCCATTTTGTTCTACAGTCAAGTTTTCTACATTCAAAATTTCATTACCAACTTCTCTTGAAAGCTCGAATCCAACGAATGGATAACGTCTACTAGATGGTTTAATGTCATCTAATGTGATTTTATCGAGAAGTTTCTTCCTACTTGTAGCTTGCTTGGATTTTGATTTATTGGCAGAAAATCTTTGAATGAAATCTTGAAGTTCTTTGATTTTGTCTTCTTTTTTCTTGTTTTGCTCTTTTTGCATTCGAAGTGCAAGTTGGCTTGATTCATACCAGAAATCGTAGTTACCAACGAACATATTAATCTTTCCGTAGTCGACATCGACCATATGAGTGCACACTTCGTTTAAGAAATATCTATCGTGAGATACTATGATTACAATTCCTGGAAAATCCATCAGAAAATCTTGTAGCCACAATATTGCTTTCAAATCCAAACCATTTGTAGGTTCGTCTAGTAGCAATATTCCTGGATTTCCGAACAAAGCTTGTGCCAATAACACCTTTACCTTGTCAGATTCTTTCAAATCTTTCATCAACATAAAATGTTGTTGTGTCGTTATTCCCAAACCTTGCAGCAAAGATGAACTTTCCGCTTCTGCTTCATATCCTCCAAGTTCTTGGAATTCTGCTTCTAATTCCGCTGCTCTCATTCCATCTTCATCACTGAAATCTGGCTTCATGTATATAGCATCTTTTTCTTTTTGGATATCGTAAAGCTTTTTGTTTCCCATCAAAACTGTATCCATTACGCTGTTTTCTTCAAATGCGTAGTGATCTTGGTTAAGTTTTGATAACCTTGTGTTCTTATCTATCGTGACATTGCCTTTTGTAGGCTCTTTTTCTCCGGATAAAATTTTGAGGAATGTAGATTTCCCAGCACCATTCGCACCAATAACTCCGTAACAGTTACCTGGATTAAAAATTAGGTTAACATCCTCAAATAATTTTTTATCGGGGAATATGACACTTAAATTGTTAACTGTTAACATCTAAATCCCTCCAATACTCACATATTATACCATAAAAGTATTATCAAGTCTTGATATCACAATATTTGGATAAATTTTTCAATTCAAAAACAACCATTTAATTTTGAAAAATAAATGGTTGTTAATTTTATAAATTTATATATTGGTCAATCCTTTTGGCAAATTTCCAATCGAAGCATCTTTTCCGAATTCACACACAGCTCTGATGTAACTTTCGATGTTTTCAATTGGAGTGTTATCACAAACAGTACATCCTGCATTTAGGATAAAACCTTTTGGACTGTCTGACGCCTTTTGCAAAAGTGTTTTGACTTCGTTTCTCACAGTCTCTGGATTCGAATTCAATAGTATATCCATAGGCGCAATATTTCCTTCGATTATCATATTGTCGCCCAAACTATTTTTCAATTCTCCGATATCTTCGATATTGTCAACAGAAAATCTTGAAAAACTACTGTCCCTAAAATTTTCCCACACTTTATCTGTTTTGCCGCAGATATGAACCATAGGCTTAATTCCAGTGATTTCGTACACACTATCTGATAATTTTTCCATGTAAGGTTGAGTAAATTCATCGTATTGTTTCTTGCTTATGACATTCAACGAAGAAACTGGATCAGCAATTTTGAAAAAACATCCTCCTACTTCTTCTGTAAAAATCTTTACAAATTCTATAGTATAATCTGTGCACATTTCCAACAGTCTTTTGATATCTTCCTTGTTTTTTCGAGTATCACGAAGAAGCTTTTCCACAGGTCTAACTCCTGATGCTGTCGTAAGAGGTCCTGTCACAGCACCAAATATAGTGATTCCTCTCATTGCTTCTTTTGTTTTCTTAGCTTTTTCAATAAAATTTACAACAGTTTCGCTAGATTTTATATCGATATTTTCCATTTTAGAAAAATCTTTGTAATCATCAAGCGCATACACTGATGTCAATGAATCGCCTTTTTCAGTCATCTTGGTTTCACTTCCCAAAATGCTTCCAATTCCTTTTTGATCCATTCCTATATACATGTAATCAATTCCATACAACGATTTTTTCAAATGAACCATATCAGTGTACAACCCAAAATCATTTAAAATATCTTTTTTGGAATATCCGGAGTTGATAGCCAGTGGAGTCTCCACATCAAAAAGATCGAAAGGATTTACATCCACGACATTTCCTTCCAAATATGATTGTAACCTGGAAGTATAAGTCATATTCAAAAGACCTTCATCAACAAATGAAATAAATTTTTTCGACATATTCTCCCTCACTTTATTGACCCACAATTATTTTTGAAAATTTTGATTAATTCCTACATTAGTCTAGATTAATCACAACTTTTGTTTCTGTTTGTTTGCAAACTCCGCATTTTTTTGCTTTTGGATCTATTTCTTGTAATATTTCAAGAGATTTATCCACATCTTTTGCATCTACTACAACTACCATTCCAATTCCCATATTAAATGTGGAGAACATTTCTTTTGTTTCGACATTTCCCCATTCTTGAATAGCTTTGAACACAGGATCAATTTCTGATTCTTTTAAGTCAAATTCTATTCCTATATTTTCAGGCAACATTCTAGGCACGTTTTCGTACAATCCACCACCTGTGATGTGAGCAATTCCTTTGATTTGAACTTCTTTTAATAAAGCTGAGATTTCTTTTTCGTAAATTCTCGTAGGAACCAAAAGTCTTTCTCCAACTGTAGTATCTTCAAATTTGTCGGATAATTTCACATTTGCCATATCCAATGCCGCTCTTACAAGTGAAAATCCATTGCTGTGAACTCCGCTTGAAGACAAAGATATTGCAACGTCTCCTTCTTTGATGCTGCTTCCGTCAATTATTTTTTCGCGGTCTACGATTCCAACTGCAAATCCCGCCAAATCATAATCATTTTCTTTGTACAATCCTGGCATTTCAGCAGTTTCTCCGCCAATTAATGCACATTCTGATTGAGTGCAACCTTCCGCTACACCACGAACCAAATCCGCCATTTTTTCTGGTTTTAAACTTCCAGTAGCGATGTAATCCAAGAAAAACAATGGCTTTGCCCCTTGGCACAAAACATCATTAACACACATTGCAACCAAATCAATACCAACTGTATCGTGTTTGTCTAGTTCCATGGCTAATTTGATTTTTGTTCCAACGCCATCAGTTCCACTAACCAATACAGGTTCTTTCATATCGGAGATTTCTGGTTTAAATAAACCAGCAAATCCACCGATACCTGTTAGAACTTCTTTTCCATGAGTTTTCTTTACGATTTCTTTTATAATTTGAACTTCTTCGTAGCCTTTTTCTTTATCTACACCAGAATCTTTGTAAGTTAATCCCATTATATTTCTTCTAACTCCCTGTCAGAATCAATGACACCTTGTTTCATTTCTTCTTTGTAATCTTTTAATTTTTGAGCTAGTTTTTCGTCAGACAAAGCAATCATTTGAGCTGCTAAGATAGCTGCATTTTCTCCACCATCGATTGCTACAGTTGCAACTGGAACTCCTTTAGGCATTTGAACTATTGAATACAAAGCATCCATTCCAGCAAGTGCAGATCCTTTTACAGGAATTCCTATAACTGGTTTTGTTGTCATTCCTGCTGTTACTCCACCTAAGTGTGCTGCTTTGCCAGCGATTGTGATGTAAACTTTGCAGTCGTCTTTTTCAACAGTTTCTTTTAAAACATCCAATGCTCTGTGTGCTGAAATAACTGATACTTCATAAGATAGATCAAATTTTTTCAACATTTTAGTAACTTTTTTTGCAACTTCAATATCTGAACTGCTTCCCATTATTAATCTAATATCCATTGTTTGCTCCTATTTTTTTGTATAGTTTGGAGATTCTCTAGTAATTGTAATATCATGTGGATGATTTTCTACAAGTGTTGCTGGAGAAATCTTCACGAATTTTGATTTTTCTTTTAATTCAACTAAGTCTTTACTTCCTACATAACCCATACCTGAACGAAGTCCACCAACTAATTGATAAACAACTTCTGCAACAGATCCTTTGTAAGCAACTCTACCTTCTACTCCTTCTGGAACGTATTTTTTAGTGTTATTTTGGAAATATCTGTCTCCACTTCCAGCTTTCATAGCTCCAAGCGAACCCATTCCTCTGTATTCTTTGTATTGTCTACCTTCTAATACAACTAATTCTCCAGGACTTTCTTCAGTACCAGCGAACAAGCTACCTGCCATGATAACAGATGCACCTGCTGCTAATGCTTTTGTAATATCTCCTGAGTATTTAATACCACCATCGGCGATGATTGGAATACCGTGTTTATCAGCTTCTTTCGCACATTCGATTATAGCTGTCATTTGAGGAACACCTATACCTGTTACAACTCTTGTCGTACAAATAGATCCAGGTCCGATACCAACTTTAACACAATCTGCCCCAGCTTCTATCAAATCCCTTGTAGCATCTGCTGTTGCAACATTACCTGCGATAATTTGAAGATCTGGGAAAGCTTCTTTTAATTTTCTGACAGCATTCAAAACTCCTCTTGAATGACCGTGAGCTGTATCAATAGTTACGACATCAACTTTTGCATCTACTAAAGCTTGACATCTTTCAATCATATCATTAGTGATACCAACAGCTGCACCAACTAATAATCTTCCTTGTGAATCTCTTGCTGAATTTGGATATTGGATTGTTTTTTCAACATCTTTTGTAGTGATAAGACCTTTTAATTTGAAGTTTTCATCTACAATTGGAAGTTTTTCAATCTTAGCATTCATCATTTTTTCCAAGGCTTCATCCATTGATATGTTTTCGTGACCTGTTATTAAATTGTCCTTAGTCATAACATCTCCAATTGGAAGTTGTTCGTCCTTTACGAATCTAACATCTCTGTTAGTTAGGATTCCGACTAAAGTCATATCATCATTAACTATAGGTACACCGCTAATTCTGTAATGACTCATCAATTTCAAAGCATCAACGATTTTGTCATCTGCAGATAAGTAAAAAGGATCAGTAATTATTCCATTTTCTGAACGTTTAACTCTATCTACTTCTCTTGCTTGTTCTTCAATAGTCATGTTCTTGTGAATAATTCCGATCCCGCCTTGTCTCGCCATAGCGATAGCCATTTTTGACTCAGTTACAGTGTCCATTCCTGCTGACATCATAGGAATGTTCAATTCAATTTTTTTAGTTAATCTTGTTTTCAAGATAGTTTCATTAGGTAACACTTCTGATGGACCTGGTACTAGAAGTACGTCATCAAATGTTAATCCTTCGCCGATAAATTGCATAATACCCTCCTCATAAAATAAATAAAAACTTTGTTAAAAATTTTTAATGTTGAGAATAAATTTACCATACAAATGATCACAAGTCAAGCAAATTTATTCCTTTTATTTTCTTTACAGCTATTATATCAGAAATACAAATTTTTGAGCAAGAAAAAAGCACCAAAAAAACTTTTGGTGCGTATATCTTCTATAATAATTCAACATTTATTTGTTCTGCTACTTCGTTTATTTTATCTGCGTCCAATTTTTCAACTTCTGAAACTCTGGCATTTAATACGCCAAGAGATAAAGCCTTCAAAACAGTTTCCATTACGCCTTCTCCCTCATCCAAGAATTTCGCGAGGCCTGCCACAGTAGCATCTCCACTTCCGACAGTTCTTTGTATTTTATATTGAGGAACAGAAATCTTGTACAAATTATCTTTGTATTTTAAAATCGCTCCATATTTTCCATTGGTAACCAAAACTATTTCAATATCATCTAACAACTCGTTTTCAAAGATGTGCTTCAAATACTCAGAATCTTTGTTTATGAAATCTTTTGAAGAAATATCTTCTGTTAAACCAATGATTTCCTTAAATTCGTAGAAATTAGGCTTGATAGCAAATGGTTTATAATTATTTTCCAAAACTTTTTTAGTCACTTGTCCATTTGTATCCAAAATAATCTTGCTGTTAGCTTTTAGAATATCCATAGTTTCTTCGACAAAATCTTCGGATAAACCGTTCATCAAACTTCCGCTGATTACTGCTATATTGTAATTTTTTCCGATTTCTTTAATAAGTGACATAAAAGTTCTTTCAAATCTAGAATCAATTTTGTTAGTTTTTTCAAAGATTTCAAATTGCTTATCGCCATGAATCACTCTAATGCAGTTTCTTGTGTCGACATTTGTAAAAATAAAATCGTGCTTGATATTCACATCGTCTAACTTGTCGATTACATAATCTCCATTACTTCCTCCGATAAAGCCTGTAACCATGAAATCTGCCCTCAACAAATCTAAAACTTTGGACACATTTATCCCTTTTCCTCCAGGCGTTTTGTACGCATCATCAACTACATTTACTCCATTAGTATCCAGCTCATCCATTTCGTAAATCACATCAATAGCAGGATTCGCAGTTATACAAAGTATCATTTTATTCCCCTCTTCAAATTAATTAAAAATTTATCTTTAATAAATATACCCAATAATTTAGTTTTTTAAATTATTTAGATAACTTTGATGTAAGAATAACTTCAGCAGCCTTCAATCCGTCAATCGCACTTGACACGATTCCTCCAGAATATCCACTACCTTCGCCAATCACATACAAATTATCAACATTTTCGCTTCTTAACAAATCATCTCGATCCATTCTCACTGCACACGATGTTCTCGTTTCAACTCCTGTGAGTATAGCATCCTCCATTGAAAATCCGTGAAGCTTGTTGTCCATCATTTTAATCGCAGTTTTAATGTAATTTGTAACATGCTCTGGGTAAATATCATTCAAATTGCTTAAAACATATCCAGGTTTCACAGTCGGTTCAACTTCTCCGATCTTTTCAGATTTTTTATCATCCATAAAATCTTTTACCAATTGAACTGGTGCATTGTAATTCGCTCCTCCCAATTCAAAAGCCTTGCGTTCGATTTCTTGTTGAAATCTAATCCCGTCTAATAAATTATGTCCATAAGTATCTTCATCTATACCACACACAATCGCACTATTTGCGTTTTTGCCGTCTCTTTTGTGAAAACTCATACCATTGACGCACAATTCATTTTCTTCACTAGAAGCATTGATTACATATCCACCTGGACACATACAGAAAGTGTACACTCCTCTTTTGTTTTCTTCAGAATAAGAAAGCTGATAAGTCGCACTCGGAAGATCTCTGTCGCATTTATATTGTGCAAAATCTATCATTTTTTGTGGGTGTTCAATCCTAAATCCAACCGCAAAAGGTTTGTTCGTCATTTTGATTTTGTCGGCTAACATCATCACAGTGTCTCTTGAACTATTGCCAAGAGCCAAAACGTAACAGTCAGATTGAAATTTTCTATTATGTGATTTTATTCCCACACATTTTTCATTTTCAATTTCGACATCGTCGATCAACGTATCGAATTCAAATTCACAACCCATTTTGATAAGGTCATTTCTCATGTTCACAATTACTTTTTGCAATTCATCGGTTCCGATGTGTGGCTTGGAGTCATACATAATTTCACTAGGAGCGCCGTAGTCCACAAATGTCTTCAAAACTTCTCTTACTCTTTTGTCTTTAGAACGTGCAGTTAATTTGCCATCAGAAAAAGTTCCAGCTCCACCTTCTCCAAATTGAACGTTACTGTTTGTGTTAAGCTTACCAGTTTCCAAGAATTTGTTGATATCGTCAACTCTTTTAGATACTTCACTTCCTCGTTCAATAACTTTCACCTTTGCTCCGTTTTTCGCTAACAAATACGCACAAAACAATCCCGCAGGACCACTTCCAACAACTGTGACGCTCTTCGAATTATCGACATCTTCTAAGTTAAAATCTTCCTCAAAATATTTCTCGCAATTTTTGATTGATTTTATTTTTTTATCAGACAAATCAACATCCACGATAACTTGGTAATTAAACAGAATTCCCCTTCTAGCATCAATTGATTTTCTGTAGATTTCATAATTGAAGTTTTTCATTCCAATCATTTTAGAGATTTTTTTCTTCAATTCGTTTTCGTCGTCATTTTTTAATTTTATATTTCTAATAATAATCATATTTTTCTCTCTTTCATTTACTACTTGTATTATATCATTATTTAAATAGAAATATTTATTGGCAAAGCATAATGATTTAAAAAATCTAATGCACGAATATCTAGACTACAAAAATTGTAGATTTCTAAATCTCAAAATCCTAAAATCGCAAACTCGCCTTCGCTCAAACAGTGCGATTTTAGCCGGATTTTTTCGATTTGAAATCAAGCCAATTTTTTCCGTATGATATTCTTAGCATTAGGATTTTTAAATACACACGGAAAAAGCTGCCTACCGAAGTAGACAGCTCTCATTTTATTTTTCTTCAAACATTTCCTCTAATATATCTATTGCATCGTTCACAGCTTGTGGACATTTTCTTTGCATCGTGTTTTCTTGTTCGATTTTTTCAAGATTTTCTGCTATATTATCTCCCAATATTTCTTCACAAATTATCGTAGATTGTTTTTCTTTGAATTTGGTATCGAATTCGAACATTTTTTTTACTAATTCAACTTTCTTTTCGCCTTCATTCGGCTTTGAATGTCCGTATTTGATTCCTAAAACCATGTAGGCACCAGTTACTGCTCCACAAGTCATTCCTTTATACATTCCACCTGTAAATGGTGATGCAATTTTTGTAACAAGTTCCTTGTCCACGCCCAAATCATCTGCGAAATATCTCAAAACTACTTGCGCACAATCTATTCCTTCTGTAAATTGTTGCCAGATTTCTTCGTTAGTTAATTTACTCATCCAATGCACCTCCACAACTTGATCCACTTCCTGCAGTACAACCGTAGCAGTAATCTTTCCACACGATTTCTCTGGACAAATCCTTCACATCGATTAAATCTTTGATGTTTTTATAATCTTTCATTGGGACTTTTTCTGCTAAGTGGAAGTCGCAATCGTGAAGATTTCCTAAGCTATCCACAGAAATTTGGAATCTACACATTATATTTTCACAAGTTTCTTCATTGTAATTATCTTCCAACAATTTCATGTAATCTTCGTATTCGCCTTTTTCAATTAAAAAATCTTTGAAATATCCAATAGGCATATTTGTAATAGTGAACAAATTATTAAACACAACATCCTTCTTTTTCAATTCGCGTTCATAATCAGATTGAAGATTGGATTGTTCTGGTGGCAAGAATCCACCAAGTGGATTGTAAACCAAGTCCAATTCTTTTTCAGTTCCATAGCCCATTTCATTAAGTTTCTTTAAGTTAGCAATGACTTTGTCGTATACGCCATCTCCTCTTTGGCTATCTACATTGTCTTGTGTGTAGCAAGGAAGAGATACGACAATTTTGATTTTTTCTTTATCAAATAAATCCATTAATTCATGGCTTTTTTCGATATCAGTAGCGTTTGTTCTAATAATAAGTTCGTCTACTCTTATCAAGCATTCCTTCATAAACCACACAATTTCTGGATGTGTTGTTGGTTCTCCACCTGTAATATCCACAGTTTTCATCTTGTGGTTATCCAAAAACTTCAAGCAATCTTCCATAGTTTCTTTGCTCATTTCTAAGTTTTCGCTGTTCTTCATAACGTGGCAGTGTTTACAACGCAGATTACATTTTTCGGTTATATTTAATTGTAGTGTTGTGATATCGCCAGTCGTTTTATATTTTTCAGAAATTCTATCTTCGAATCTCATTTTCTCCCCCTAAATTTTCCTTTTAATGCATTTTTGAAAAAGCTTGGATCGCATTTTTCATCTATACCAACCATTGTACTTACAAAATGGTGCACTTCATTATTTGCCACAAACTTGGATGAACAAGTCGCACAATAAGTATACATTTTTTCGTTTTTAATGGAGTTTTGCATTTGAGTTGCGATATCTTTTTCGCTTTTGCCTGCAATTCCACCTGCTCCACAGCAGTTTGTACTTATGTATTTATTGTTAAATCCTTTGATATGTCTTTTGATTTCTTCAAAAATTATGTGATTGTACCTGTCAGAGCATGGGAAGAACACATTTACTTCCTCGTCAATATCTTGTATCATATCTCTTTCTTCAAGCCATTTGAAAATCGTAATAACTTCAACCGACAAATTTTTGTAGAATTTGTGGAAACAGTTTGGACACACGCACACAATTCTTTCCACTTGTTTGTCTTTGAGTTCTTTTTCAAATCTTTCCATATAATTATTTTCAAATCCAGTATAATCACTTGGTAGATTGCAACAATCAATTGAATAATCAAATCCTTCTTTGTTGAACAATTCCATTAAATATTTTGTAGTATCTGGATAAAATGCTGGGAAATTACAGCCCAAATACAACAAATCTTTTGTTTTTCTTTTAGATTTGTTTTTGAAGAAATAGTTTTCTTTTTGTTTTTTTACTGATTCGAATTTAGGATTTTGTTTTCTTAAAATAAGAGAAATCTTTTTTCCATCCAAATCAACCGGACACACCGCTTTGCATTTTTGACACAAGAAACAAGAAAATGCCAAGTCTTGTCTGTCAGCAAAATCTTTTAAATTAATTTTGTATTTCGTCAAAAAAGGACAACATTTTGTGCATTTACCACAATCAATACACTTGTCCTTAACTTCTTGTAAGTAATCATTTGTACTTTTGTTTGATATCATCTACCTTTTCCCCCTTGCGATACATATGTTGACATTTCTGCATCATCCACATAGTTCTAAAAGGCCCATTTTTCTGAAATCTACGCGATGAAGAATATATCTTCATTTTTGAAAGAAAAATTTTGTATCCTTTTTCCTTTACTCTAATCGAAAAATCGTAATCTTCCATTAAATCAATATTTTTGAATCCACCCATCTCATCGTAAAACGCTCTCGTGAAAAACATTCCCTGATCTCCGAATGCGATGTTTCTGTGTCTGACACGATTACTAGAATTAAATGCGACAATCTTCATTATGAACTGTTTTGGAACAAACGAAATACTGAAACAACCCATTTTATAATTTTCTAAAATAGATTTGATTTCTTCTTTTGGATTTCCTTTGAAGAAAGTATCCGCGTGAAGAATCAGAATTATTTCTCCTGTTGAATTTTCAATTCCATTTATAATTTGATTGCCACGACCCTTGATGCTTATAATTGGATTATATCCTCTGTCTCTGATTTTTTCAAACGTGTCGTCATCTCCACTTACGCTGAAAATCACCTCGAACTCATCATCAAAAACATCCAGACGATCGATGAACTTGTCGATGTTGTCAGATTCGTTATACACCGGCACTATTACTGAAATCATTCGCTTTTATAAACTCCCAAATATTATCCAAAAATCCATCCGACAAATACGCTTTTATCTTCTCAAAAGTAAATCCATTATCCCTGTTTTCATCAACATATTGAGTGTATGCCATTGAGCACCAAGTTATTCCTCTGAGACATGTGAACAACAAATATTTTACGAATTTTTTTCTATCAACTTTTGTTTTTGATAAGTTGTCGTATTCATCTAAGAAATCATCCATTATGTCGTTGTCAAAAATTACATCCGTTTTCCAAAAAGTCGTAGTCGGTGCCAAAAAGTGCGCCAAATCTTGTTCACGCTCTCCTATAATTGGCTTTTCCCAGTCTATAACGTAAGATTTATCTCCTATGATGAAATTTTTATTGTTGAGTTCAGTGTTGATAAGACATGGATTTTCAAGTGTAGAATCAAGTCCTAAATTTTTGATGTATTTTAGCATATTCGAAATCTTTTCTTCAGTTGCATTGTTTTTCTTATCCCATTTTTGATAATGAGAAAACATCTGTGTAAATTCGTCGAACATCATATTAAAAGGACTGCCTGCTTTTATAAAATCTTGTCCTGTCACATCTAATGAGTGAATTTGTGAAAGCAAATATGCTGCGATTTCTAAATCAGTGTGATAATTCAAGTCTCTACCAATCAAATATTCTTCTGTTAAATAACAAATTCCAGACATTTCATCTTTTTTCACATCGTAGACTTTCGGGGTAACTTTTGATTGCTCCAAGAATTTTAAGGCATTGTATTCGTATTCTATCTGATTAGTCAAATGCATTTGGGATCCTCTTGCAATTCTTATCAAATAATCACCATCTATTAGATAATTGGAATTATACTCACCTTTGCCAAGTAATTTCACATTTTTCGATTGAGATATGTATTTAATAAAATCAATATCAGTGTCTACATCGTGAGTTTCTTTCAGTTTATAATAAGACAAATCATGTTCAATCAAACTATTTTCCAAATCATTTTCTACATTTGGATTGGAGTATTTTTTATTTTCAAACAACACGTCGTACGCTTTTTTCATTCCAATGAGACTATAACCGCCGTCTTCAGTAGGACTGAATACTACATCATTGGTGTCTAATTTGTCAAAAGCTTCATCGAAAATCTCACCATCAAAATCAATGATGTCAGATCCAATTAAAATAACCTTGGAAAATTCACGTGACAAAACTTCTTTTATAGAATTGTTCATTCTCTCACCAATATCATTTCCTACTTGTCTTATACATTCATAATGAGAGTTTTTCTCGTATCCATAGAATAATTCATCTGGAGTTAGAGACAAAAAAACTTTGTAGTTTTTGATAGCATTTAAGTTTTTTTCTATCAAATTATTACTCATCATTATCCTTTGCTCTTCAGATAAAATTGTAGATAATCTTGTTTTAGAATTTTTATTTGGAATTTTAGTCATTAAAATTACTGCGTTCATTCAATCTCCTGTAAAAAAAGCGACTCACAAATGAGCCGCTTTAATTTTAAAAAACTATTTTACTAATTCGTAATCGTGTTCTTTAGTTCCATCTAAAGAGTTGAATACGTCTTTGTTTCCTCTGTCGATTAGTTTTTGCGCTAATTGACCAGATTTATTTCCAGAATAGCAATAAGTGTAAACCGGTTTATCTGTAGGAATTTCTGATAATCTTGCATCCGCTTCATCTAATGGAATGTTAATTGCATTTTTGATATGACCTGCATCATAATCTTTTTTATCTCTAACATCAACTATTACGTTATTAGTATCTTCAGAAGCTTTTACTAAATCTTCTGGTAAAATGTTAGCGAATTTAACTAATTTGTATTCAAATTTCTTAACGCCTTCTGCGTTTGTAACATCTTTGAATCCGTTATTTACTAAAATTTCAGCAGCTTGTTGGCTCTTTTTACCGCTGTTGCAAATTGTAACAACTGCTTTGTCTTTGTAAGCATCCAACTTAGAAACTTCTTGTTCGAAAGTGTCGATTGGCATATTGATAGCCCATTTAACATGACCTTGGTCATATTCTTCTTTGCTTCTAACGTCAACAACTAATATAGTTTCTTTTTTCTTCTTGTCTTGTTCGATTGCTTCAAGGTCAGCGCCTTTCATTTCTTTGATGGCTGCTTTTTCTTCAGTTTTTTCTTCTGTTTTTTCTGCAGGTTGTTCTGTTTTCTTTTCATTTTCAGCTGGTTTATCTGAATTATTTGAACAACCAGTAAAAGCTATAGCTGATACTAAAGCTAATGTTAATAAAAGTTTTTTCACTATAAATTCCTCCTAAAAATCTTTATCGATAACATTGTATCATACATATACTTCGAAACCCAAGGATTATTTATTGAAATTTCCTATAAATGGATTGTCAAAGATTTTTGAGAAATATTTTTCTAAAAACTTTTGTATTAATTTTTATCTTTTATTCCACAGCTTATCGCATCAACAGGGCAGGCATTTTTGCATCTTGCACATCTAATACATTCCTTATGATTGCAGTTTTTCGTAGGGTCGATGTTCATCTGACACACTTTCTTGCATCTTCCACAACTAATACATTTGTCTTTGTCCAATCTGTATTTAAAAATAGAAATCGGGTTGAAGAATGAATAAATCGCACCCAAAGGACAAATATATTTACAGAATGGTCTGTAAATAATTATAGAAAGTAAAATCGTCAATATTAAAATCGTGCCTTTCCAGTAATACAAAAATCCAATCGCCCCTCTCATACTTTTGTTGAGTAGTACAAGCGGAATTCCACCTTCAAGCATTCCTATCGGACAAATCAATTTGCAAAAATACGGAGATCCTTGCCCCAAAATATCCACCACAAACATCGGCAAAATTATTACAAAAATTAGCAAAATAAAATATTTTAATTTTCTCAAATGTTTATCGTATTTAAAAGTTTTTATCTTTTTGAAAAAAGGGATTTTGTATAACAAATCTTGAATCAATCCAAACGGACACAACCATCCACACACAAATCTTCCCATCAAAGCTCCAATGAAAAACAAAAATCCTACTATGTAATAGCTAAACTTAAAATTAGAGTTTCCAATTACAGCTTGTAATGAGCCAATCGGGCAAGAGCCTTTGGCTCCGGGGCAAGAATAGCAATTCATCCCCGGAACGCAAATTTTCTTGAGGTTTCCACCGTAAATCTTTCCGGTTTTAAAACCTTCTACATAAGAATTTGTAATCAAAAACCACAGCGATTGGAAAGCGTGTCTGAAATTATCCATTATTTTATATCTGTTTTTCTTCGTTCCAAAGCTTAATAAATTTTTAATCTTATCCAATTCCAATACACTCCATGCAAATTCTTATAGCCTTATCCAACACAACTTTTACTTCGCCGTTGTTGTAACCGTAATAAATCATCCCAACAGACAGAAATAAAATCGTAACTGAAAATATACGGCTATGAATAAATTTTTCGTACATTTAAATCACCTAATTTTATTTATTTTTCAAATTAGCTAATTCTTTTTCGATAACTTGTTTCCATTCTTCTTTTGATTTTGCCCCAGAATAAGTTTCTCCTACAATATTTCCATTTTTATCGACAAAGAAAGTTTCTGGCATTGCTTGTATTCCGTTTAATCTGCCGTTGAAGTTTGATTTGTCTGGCATTAAAAATGGATATGAAGCTTTTGTTTTTTCTTGAATTAGTTTTGCTTTTTGCAATGCTTCATTATTAGTACCATTATCGTCAACAGTATCTGTGACAACCCCTACAATATTTACACCTTTGTCCTTCATTTCTTTTTGAACTTCACTCAAATCAGGAATTTCATTCACACAAGCACTACACCAAGTGGCAAATACATTTACCATTGTAAGGTCATATTTTGAAAAATCTTTGCTTGAGAAATCTTTGCCATTGATGTCTTTTGTGGATAAATTGCCCAAACCCTTAACCGATTTTTTGTCGAATGCTTCTGTGTTTTCCAAATCAGTTTTTTCAGATAATACAAATCCATTTTCAGGACGTGGTTTCTTTTCAATAATATCGATTTGAGTTTTGGCAAATTCTTTTGCAAAATCTTCGTCCATTTTACCTTTTGAACTTATGTAGTAAGTAAACTTACCGTCTTTTGATTCACCGATTTTTTTGTTATTGTCGCATTTTATGATTTTGGCGATTTCACCTTCAGACATGTTTTTGTCAAACATTCCGATAGATCCAACTCTTTCAAGTTCTTTTTGCCATTTTTCGTAGCCATCGCCCATTTTATCGACTACAGCATTTTTTTGTTCTTCAGTTAATTTGCTGAAAGTAAGCATAGCATATTTTAATTCTTTGTCGATAGGACTTTGTTCATCTAACATCGCAATCTTCTTGTCTTTCATATCTTTTTTAACTTGTTCTGGAAGTTTGAACTTCAATCCCAAAAACTCATATACAAATTCATCTTTTGGTTGTAATGAATAATCAGCAGGTTTGAATTTTTCATTTTCAGAGTTTTTATTATCTTTCATTCCAGCCTCTTGCGGACTAACCACCTTTGAATCTTTTTCTTTATTTCCATCAGATTTTTGGCAACCTACAGCTCCAACACTAAAACACAATGCTAGTAGCAAAGTAGTTCCTTTTAACAAATTTTTTCTCATAATTTCCTCCATAAAATATCTAAGTTCATATTTAGATAACACGCATTCGTGTGATCTGATATTATATTACGATAGTTTTATGAAATGCTTGTGAAATTATTATTTAAAAATAAAGTCGCAATTGATAAGACTATAATCCTCATTTATAGCAATAAAAAAATCTACTAC
>OLJO01000014.1_pt1 | contig 51984 bp, 52 predicted proteins | sample 1603551 | NCBI WGS metagenome assembly OLJO01 (sample SAMN04436983, study PRJEB24849) | human gut metagenome | biome: human gut; feature: NICU; material: stool | host: Homo sapiens | place: USA: Saint Louis, MO | collected 2010-03-15 | reverse complement strand
GTTTTTTTGTCTCGCACCTAACGGAGCGAGACGGACTGAAAGTCACATAATAAAAAAATAGAACGCTATATGTGGTATCAGGATGAGAATAGCGTGAGATATTATCAACAGTCTCAAGTGGAAGCCTTTCTGGCAGAGCATGGAAAGACTATTGAAGGCATTCGCAAGGAAGAAGATGATGTCCTCCGCAATAAAGTCCTGAAAGATTGGACTTCCATCTACTCTAGTCGCTTCAGCCCAAAGAATTGGGGGGATGTGACCGTCAAGGATATTTGGAGAGATGATTTATCTAAAAACTAGAAAATAAGTTATTTCTTTCATAACAGAAAAAGCGAGCTTTGTCATGAAGCCCGCTTATTTGTATGTATAAAAAATTGGGTGAACTCTAATTATTTACAAGCCAAAAACCATGTAAATCATGGCTTTTACTGTTAACGCTAGTTGCCTGCTACAGACGTTTTCTCTATAACGTCTCCTGCAGAGCTTGGGCTAGAACTCGGTAACCAGCCACACTTAAATGGAGGCCATCCGTCGTATAGGCTTCTGCCAACTGCCCCTTTTCATCCAATAAAGACGAATACACATCAATATAGCTGACCTGGTGGTAGGCCTGGGCCAATTCGCGATAGGCCTGGTTGAGGGCCTGAATTTTTTCATTGGTCCGCACATAGACCTTTTGTTTGTAGCGCTCATCTCGACTCACCGGTAGAACCGAGATCAGGTTGATGTGGGTCAGCGGAAAGTCCCGCATAATTGCTTGTAAGACCGCTTCTACATTGTCTAAGGTTTCCTTTTGAGGAATTTCTTTTCCGATATCATTGGTCCCGATCAAGAGAAAGATCTGATCCACCGCCGTTCCAAAGACATGGGCGTCTAGATGCTCACGAAGGAGATCCGTCTTATAGCCTCGCACTCCTCGATTGACCATGTGTTTGGGACTTTGTAATAGTTCATGAATGGGAAAATACTCTACGATGGAGTCTCCGATAAAGATCAAACCAGGCTCCTTCAGAGGGGCTTGATTGAGTTCCCGATAGGTTGTTATGATTTTCTCCTGCTCCTTTAAGAGCCAGTCTTCTAACAGTTGTACCGCCATCTATTTCTCTCCCTTCACTTGTTCCCAGGGGGTCAATCCTAGATACTCTTCGATCACCTGGTAGACACCACCTTCTTGATGGCTCGGTGCTAGGTGTTTGGCAACAGCTTTGACAGCTTCTTCTGCATTGGCTACAGCATAGGAGTGACCTGCCATTTCAAGCATTTCGATGTCGTTTCCACTATCACCAAAGGCCATGACCTGGCTGGCGTTAAGCTGCCACATCTCCATTAATTGAGCCAGTCCCCAAGCCTTGTGAATGCCAGCTTGTAAGAGATCCATGCTGCCAAAACCGCTCGAAACCGCCATCAGCTGATCTCCAAAAGCTTGTTGGACTTCCTGGCTCACTTGATCAAGACGATCCAAGCCTACCACCAAGCTCATTTTAAGCACCTGATCAAATAGATCTGCTGTCAATTCCGGAACAAACTTCATCCGCTTGTACAAGGCTTCAATCACTTCTGGCTGCATGAATTTCTCAACTTCTGTAAAGACCGTTCCTTCCTTGACAAAGCCACCATTGACAGCTGACACAACCAGCTGGTCTGAAATTTCCCGCCCCTTAAAATAAGCAAGAACCGCCTCTACTAGTTCTCGATCCCAGAATTTTCCTAGAATCATCTGGTCATCCTCAAAAATCCGAGCTCCGTTGGCGACGACTAGAGTCACCCGTTTGACCAAAGGACCCAAGAGCTGGCGCATGCGATGGATTTCATTTCCCGTCGCAATGACAAAGCGAATCCCTTTTTGATCCAAGTGGTCCAATAGCCTTTCCAGGCGCGGAAGATCTACCTCTCCTCGCTCATCTAATAAGGTTCCATCCATATCTGTTGCAATCAACTTAATCATACAATCTAACCTTTTCCCTTTCAAAGGGTGTAAATTATCTGGTTCCATTATACCACAGATCAAGCCAGTCAAAACCACCCGTGAAAACAGGTGGCTTCCTCTTGGGTTGAAGGTTCCTACTGATGGCCAGGGGATCTTATGAATATAAGCCCTTTTCCACACTTTCCTGAATTAACTCTTCTGTCAGTTTCCATAATTCTTCCGATTCACTTTTTATGAACTTTTTCTTTTCTAATACCATCTCTGAACGGATATGATCGGGATTATAATCGACTTCTGACACTTCCAAGTGATTGATCAGTGGTACCAATGCGTCAATCACTCTTGCATATCTTGCCTCAGGACTCTGCTCTTTTTCAAACTCCAACCACGAATTTTTCATACTCACATATGTTACTTCTGGAAGGAAGCTCATTGTTTTTTCTATAGATGTGAGCTCTCTATCATGAGCATGAAGCTTTTTTTCATCATCAAACACCCAAGTATCTCCAGCATAAATCTCACCTAAATCATGGATCAGTAACAGAAACATGACCTTTTCCATATTCAATTTTTCAGGATAATAATCCTGAAGAACCATCGCAGCGATCGCACCCTGCCAAGAATGCTCGGCACTATTTTCAAACCGTCCATCAAGGGTTCTATTAAACCTTGTTACTGACTTTAATTTCTCGATTTCTTTAATAAATTCAACTGTCTGATTCAAATCACTCATGGCGACTCCAACCTCCCTATTCGAAATTACGACTATCATACCAAAAATCAGGTTTTCCATAAATGAATTCCCGTATTTGCAAAAAGAAAATACCCCCCTTTTTCGGAGCACCTTCATTTTTCTAACAAGACTACAAAGGCAAGCAAAAAAGCTAACCTATTCTTACCGGTTAGCTTTAGAATGAGATAAACTATTTTAAAGTAAAATAAGTTAATCGATTCTAAAAGTAAGTAAAAATGAGTTCCTATTTTTAGAATGAATCAAGAAAATACAAAAACTTTCCGCTTTGAGAAAAGTGCCTGAAACAATACGTTTCAGGCACTCGGAATTATTGAGAGTAAAACAGTTTGGGAAACTGTTTTAGCCTGAGCCCAGAAATTAAAGAGCGAAGGGGCTCAATATAAATTGAACACGGGCTGCGGATTGTGTCAAAAAGATAAGTTCTCCTAGAATCGAAAGATTCTGCGTCAAACTTCCTATTTTGACTTTATCCGCAGACGCCCTCTGTATCTTAATTTAGTCATGGAACTTCGTAGAAGTTCGCTGACGTCCGTACTCACTTAAGGAAAGTTTTTGATATGACTTTGTCTTAAATCTGAAGCTCCTGCTTAGCTTCTATTTTTTAACCAACAAAAGCCCAAATAATGGCAATTAGCACTGCTGGAAGGAGATTGGCGACCTTGATTCGTTTGCCCCAGATGAGATTGATCCCTACACAGAGAATGAGGCTGGAGCCAACTAGGGACAGATTCGAAAGGGCTTGCGGAGTCATGATCGGTGCGATCAAATGGGCCAACAGCGTGATCAATCCCTGAAGGATCACGAGTGGAACCACCGCAAAGATCGCGCCCTTTCCTTTTGAAACGGTCAAGACCAGAACGATAACCATATCGAGAATCGCCTTGGCCAACAAGGTCGAGGTGTCGCCTGTCAGGCCATCCTGGACAGCTCCAACCACCGCCATAGCCCCGATACAAATGGTCAAGGCCGTGGTCATAAAGGCATCAACAAAACCGGTATCGCCTTGGTTGCCCGTCTTTTCCTTCAGCCAGGTTCCCAGTCGCTCAAAGCCCTCCTCAATCTTCAAGAGTTCCCCAATAATGGTCCCGATCACTAGACTCAGAATCAACATCATACTGCCGTGACTTTCCACATGACTTCCATGCACCACCAGCATCTTTTCCAAGGTCCCTGCGATACCCAAGACAAAAACAGCAACTCCTGTCACTTTCAGAAGGGTCTCATGAAAATCTTCTGACAAACGTTGACCGATGAGCAATCCTAAAAGTCCACCAAATACGACCCCTAAGGCATTATAGAAGGTCCCTAAACCGATCATTTACAAACTCCTTCGTTCATTTTCATTCTTTTTCAATCTCTTTCAAAGACCAGTGGCCCGTCTCTTCATACTGGTCAATCAAGTCCTTGGCTGTTTGCGTAATCTCCTCTGGATAATGAAGGCTTTCTAGGGTATTGACCGCATTCTTAGTCACAGCTGACCCTGGCTTAATCTGGTAGTCAAAGACGATCTTGCCATCCACATAGCGACTGTCAAAATGGTAATTATCATTGACTTCACCGGAGGCTGCGACCAGCTCAATATCATGACTGGAAATCATGTAGAGACAGTTTTGAGCAGCCAACCAGCGGACAATCCCAAGGCCTGATCCGATCCGCTCGATGGTATTGGTCCCCTTAAAGAGCTCGTCAATAAAGAAATAGTGAAAACCAGGCTTTTTCAGATGCTGAATCATACGCAAAATAGCTTTACTTTCGGTGATAAAGTAGCTATCTCCAACTTCAATATCATCGCTCACATCCATAGCCGTTAGGACATGACCGTAAGGCAGGGCCAAGCTTTCTCCATAGGCAAAGCCTAGCCCTTGAGCCAGAATAGCATTGATAGCGACGGTCTTCAAATAGGTCGATTTCCCAGACGCATTGTCCCCACTGATGACCATATTTTTTTGAAAATGCACATCATTTGCAATCGGATTGGACAGCAAGGGATGATAGAGCGTCTCACCTTCAATCCCACCCGTCTCTGTATAGACTGGCTGACAGACCACTTCTAGATCCCGCTTATGGCGCAAGAGACTAATAGCAACTTCCATCTCCCCTAGCAGATCCAGAAGTTTCTGGGCCTCTTTTTGATGAGCCTTCACCTGATTGTAAATATAAACCTGAGCGATCTGCGGGAGTAAAAAGAGGACATTGAGGTAGAGGAGAATAATTTCCATCTCAGAAGTCCCCGTTGGACTCTGCAAAACACTGGCAAGGATCCGCGTTTTCTTAAAGGGTTTGACCGCCTGCTTGAGTTCTTCTTGTTGTGGTAAGTCTAGATGGCTCAAGCGTTCTGCCGAAGCAAAGATGCGGACCAGGTAGCTAACATTGTCCAGACGGATTTTATTGGACCAATTGCGCAAACTTGAAAAGACGATATTAAAGACCACACTGATCACCAAGAGGGTAATCGCCCCAACTGGCTCAAAGGGGATGGCAAAGAGACAGAGGATTGGAAGACAGGCCAAAGCTATATAGAGGGGCAAACCTGCATAATGCTTGCCAGGATTTGCGACAATGCTACGCGCCATGTTGTGGTTCTTCTTGCCCAGTTGGTTAAAAATGACTTGGATCTTGAGCCGCAAATCGGGATGCTCTTCAAAGAAGGCTTCTAAGTCATGAAGCTGATCCTGAGGCTGGAATTCCAGCAGGCGCATTTTTTGATAGAGAGCTTCTGCTCCAAGGCTCGATTGGGTGTAATTGAGCTGATCAAAGACTGCGTCCAAAGCCAAGTCATGCCAGGTCTGATCATCCACTTGGCTATCGATCGTCTTTCCCTTAGCTGGATAAGCCAGACTGTCAATCAAACTTTCTTCCGTGTCTTTCTTGCGAAAGAAAGGCGCTCCATCCCAAGCTTTTTTCAGCTTTTGCTTGAGGCGGATGGCCGTCAGAAATTTGGTTGCCCAAATCACCACCATCAATCCTAGAATCCCAAGCGGAATCCAGTTCACATTTCCTTCCATGCTCTATTCCTTTCCATTCTGAGGCCAGTCCAAGTGAACATGTTCCTTCATTTCTCGGTAAGCCGTGTCCACTCTCTCCTTGGTCTCCTCATCTAGCTTGTCGCGGTATTTGCCCCCATGGATAAAATCTTCCAAGATATAGGTCTGGTACTTGTACAAGTCATAGCCTTCAGGAGAATAGGTGCCCTTCGGAGTCCGACTGACCCAGGTTGGATGAGCAGTAGCCGTCTTAATCCGTGTCTTGCGACCAACCTTTTCGATGGTCACATCCATCAATACCCCTCGCTCTGTCCATTGGGCAGTCTCCACATCCCCCATGGTTTCCAGACGCTGATTGGACAGGAAATTCCCCATCGAGTAGATGATGAGCTTGTTTTGACCATCTTTATTGACCACTTCAGCAGGCTCTACAACATGGGGATGCCCGCCAAAGACAATATCAGCCCCCCAAGAAATCATCTTATGATAGAGCTCTTTTTGCTCTTCTGTCGGCTCCAACTGGTACTCGATTCCCATCTGAGGCATGACAATGGTGATATCGGCCTCTTGCTCCGCCTTTTGGATCTCCGCCTTCATCCGTTCTTCATCCAGATCAGACAAGACATCTGCTTGCTCCTCTGGAGTAAGGGTCGTTTCCATCCCATTAAACCCATAAGCGTAGGCTAGAATAGCAATCTTGATGCCATTCACTTCCTTGATCACCAAGGGAGCCTGACCTCTCTTTTCATGCGTGTAGACACCGACAGGGGTGATGCCTGCATCTTCAAAGGCCTTGGCTGTCGAATAGACCCCTTCTAGACCTGAATCCAAGATATGGTTGTGTCCCAAATCCATGACATCATAACCAGCATCCTTAATGGCTGGTACAACTTCACTCGGCGCATTAAAGAGAGGATAACCTGACAAATAGTAATTGGGGTTAATGGTTCCCTCAAAATCACCCAAGGCCAGATCCGCCTTTTGTAGCCAGGGTTTGACATACTCATAATTTTCATGAAAATCATAGGTCCCATCTTCTTTTTGTGCGCTCATATAGACCAAATCATGGTAGAGCTGATCTCCATTGGCCATGATCCGAGCTGTATGAGGAATCTGATCAGCCGGTGTCTTAGCCTTGTACACAACCTCTGGCCGTTCCGTTGCGGTGATCGGAAATCCTTGGAACTTTTGCACCCATAAGATGGCATTGGCCACGATAAAAACGACAGACAAGAGCACATAGACAAACTGTTCATTGGTCAGCTGGATCCTTGAAAAGAGACGATCAAAAGCCCAGTCAAAGGCCGCCGATAGCTCTTTCCCCATCGTTTTGATGGTTCCTTTCACATTCTCCCACTTCTCTAACATTCCTACCTCTTCTTCGTACCTAGTTTCTCCAATGATCCGCCGACAAATTGAGCTGTCATTGAAATACTTTCTCTTCATTGTATCACAAATTTCCAGAGGAGAATAAAAGTTCTGCAAAACAGAACTTCTAAATGATTTGATATTAAAAGAATGGTTTCTTCAAAGCAGAAAACATCATCACGATTTTCAACTGATGCAAGCATCTACTGAAACTTTCCGCTGTGAGAAAAGTGCCTGAAACATAATTGTTTCAGGCACACGGGAGTTTTGAAACCTTAGGTTCAAAACTAAGTCATGGAACTTCTATGAAGTTCGCTGACGTCCGTACTCACCTAAGGAAAGTTTCTAAGATGCTTTTTCTATTATCTCAAAGCTTTTAACAAATAACCATATCCTTCTTGCTCCATCTCTTCTTTTGGAATAAAGCGCAGAGAGGCCGAATTGATACAATAGCGAAGACCACCCTGGTCTTTTGGTCCATCGGTGAAGACATGGCCGAGATGGGCATTGCCTGAGCGGGATCGAACTTCGATCCGCTCCATCCCGTGGCTATGATCCTGGTAATAGTGGACCACATCTTTGGCAATGGGACGGGAGAAACTTGGCCATCCACAGCCAGAAGCAAACTTATCCTTGGCAAAAAAGAGAGGTTCCCCCGTCGTAATATCCACATAGATGCCCTCTTCAAAGGTCTGATCATAGGCATTGTGGAAAGGACGCTCCGTCGCACTTTCTTGAGTGACTTGGTACTGCTCTGCTGTCAGTTTCGCCTTTAGGATTTCTTGATCTGGCTTCTGATAAGCTGCTGGATCAATCAAGGGCTGCTCAGCATCTGTCACATCGATATGGCAATAGCCTCCAGGATTCTTCTTAAGGTAGTCTTGGTGGTAGTCCTCAGCTAGGATATAGTGGCGCAAGGGTTCCAACTCAACCGCGATTTTGCGTCCCAGTTGCTTTTCTTCTTCCGCAAACACTTGGGCGATCACTTCACGATCTGCCTCGTCTGTATAATAGACACCCGTCCGATATTGGCGGCCTCGATCATTTCCCTGTTTGTTAACGGACAAGGGATCGATCACACGGAAATAGTAGAGCAGAATTGCGCGTAGAGTGATCTTGTCTGGATCGTAGATAACTTGTACAGTCTCTGCATGATCCGTTTCCTTGATCAGTTGGTAATTGGTCGTTTCTACCTGGCCATTGGCATAGCCCACCGTCGTCTGTTCTACACCGGGGATCCGTGAAAAATATTCCTCTAAACCCCAAAAACAGCCACCTGCTAGATAAATCTCTGCCATCTTTCTTCCTCGCTTTCCGCATTCCCTAAAAGGAACACTTCTCATCTATTAGCTCCATCATAATCCAAGAGCCTCAGATTTTCAAGGATTCTGCATCAAAAATCCCTTCTACTATATGTAAAAGGGATTCAGTCCTTCTTATTTTTCAAATAAGAAAAAGAGCGAGTAATAAAAGTTCCAAAACGATAGGATTAACTGATGTAGAAAATCATGAAGGACTACCATGACCAACACCTCCTCTGAATATCTGTGGACAAGCACCAGGCACATCAACTACAAAAGCACCGTCGGTCCATAGACCTGTAACTGAGGCTTCACAACCTCGTAATGCCAGTGATCATAAGCTCGCCAAGCTTGAAAGGCCTCTTCGTTCAATGCTAGCCCGCCCAGACCAATCAATAGACTGGCAGTCTGATAAAACTTTTCTAACTCAATCAACAGACGATTGTCTACCCGCCTAGCCTTTCGTAAGCCTTTCAACATCTGATCTAGATTTTCTCGAAATCGAAGGGCATCTGGACTGGGGGTGCATCCTTTCAAAAAGGCTGTTTGAAGAAGGCTGATCGTCGTTCTTGCCTCTTGAATCACATCCCTTTCTTCCATAGAAATCACCTTCCTTTTCACCTCCATTGTACACCTTTTTCTCTCTATAGAAATGGAAAATTCCTAAAACTAGGAACAGAATGAGGTTGGGACAAAAGTCCTAGCCTCTCAATTATTTTTGGATTGTCGAGCAAGACGCAGTGGTTGAGTGGGCTCTACTACGCTGATTTCATCAGCTTTTACAGCCCTACTCAACTGTGCGGAGGTGGGACGTCGAAATCGAATTCTAACGAATGACCGATTTCTGTCCCACTCTCATAAAAAACTTCCCCAAGTTTCCACTTGAGGAAGTTCTTTTCGAAAGATTAGTCAATGTAGTGCAATTTCCCACGGAAGTCTTCCAGGCTTTGGTAGCCTTTTTCTTCCATGATGGCTTTGAGCTCCGCAGTGATGCGTTCAAATGCTCCTACTCCTTCTTTATGAAGCGTCGTGCCGATTTGCACCATACTAGCCCCACAAAGGATATGTTCAAAGGCATCGCGACCGGTCAAGACACCTCCTGTCCCCACAATCTGAATTTCTGGATTCAGACGTTGGTAAAAGGCATGGACATTGGCGAGAGCCGTTGGTTTGATGTATTCTCCACCAATCCCACCAAATCCGTTCTTAGGACGAATCACCACGGATTCATCCTCGATGTAGAGGCCATTTCCGATCGAATTGACGCAATTGACAAACTTGAGCGGGTATTTGTTAAAGATCGCTGCTGCTTGATCAAAATGAACGATATCAAAATAAGGTGGCAACTTGATGCCTAGAGGTTTGGTGAAATAGGCAAAGACCTCAGACAAGATCCGATCTGTCGTATCAAAATCATAGGCGATCTGAGGTTTCCCAGGGACATTGGGACAAGATAGGTTCAACTCTGTCAAGCCTTTAAAGTCACTATCTTGCACCTTTTTCAAGATGGTATGAGTTTCTTCAGGAGACATGCCGACGAGAGATAAGAAGAAGGTCCGGTCTGGATCCGTTTCTTGCAACTCCAATAAGTAATTCAAATAATAGTCCAACCCTTGGTTAGGTAGCCCCATTGAATTGATCGAACCAAGCGGCACATCTTGGTAGCGTGGCTCTGGATTACCAGCACGGAATTCTAAGGTCGCTGTCTTGGTCACAAAGGTCCCCGCAGCTGAGTTCTTCACTTCTTCTAGTTCCTCAGTGGTCATACAGGCTACACCTGCCGCATTCATCAGGCAGTTGTCAAATTCAAAACCAGCAATTTGCGTTTTTGTCGATACCATCTTGTACTCCTTTTTTGAAACACCACCAACAGAATTGTTCGGGATGCTCTCTATTTTCTTCTTTCATTATACCATCACTTGGAAGCTTCCGGACTATCAAAGCTAAAAATTCTTCCAAACATTCGGACTTTCCTAGTCGCGATAAAATTTTCAGAAAATTCAACTTTTTTCTTTACAAGCCAAAAAAAGTCTGCTATAATGATCCATGTAATAAAACATGACATTGTTTGTCAACTATCTCAAAACCACTCCCCTAGCGGGTTTGCTGGTTTTCGTTTCATTCACAAAGGAGAATTAACATGACAACTGCTAAAGAATATATCCAAAGCACTTTCGAAACTGTAAAGGCTCGTAACGGCCACGAAGCTGAATTCCTTCAAGCTGTTGAAGAGTTCCTCAGCACTTTGGAACCTGTTTTTGAAAAACATCCTGAATACATCGAAGAAAACATCTTGGCTCGTATTACAGAACCTGAACGCGTAATTTCTTTCCGTGTTCCTTGGGTTGACCGTGAAGGAAACATCCAAGTAAACCGTGGTTACCGTGTTCAATTCAACTCTGCTGTAGGTCCTTACAAAGGTGGTCTTCGTTTCCACCCAACTGTTAACCAAGGGATCTTGAAATTCCTCGGTTTCGAACAAATCTTCAAAAACGTCTTGACTGGTCTTCCTATCGGTGGTGGTAAAGGTGGATCTGACTTCGATCCTAAAGGAAAAACAGACGCTGAAGTAATGCGTTTCTGCCAAAGCTTCATGACTGAATTGCAAAAACACATCGGTCCTTCTCTTGATGTTCCAGCTGGTGATATCGGGGTTGGTGGACGTGAAATCGGATACCTTTATGGTCAATACAAACGCCTTCGCCAATTTGATGCTGGTGTCTTGACTGGTAAACCTCTTGGTTTCGGTGGTAGCTTGATCCGTCCAGAAGCAACTGGTTATGGTTTGGTTTACTATACGGAAGAAATGCTCAAAGCCAACGGCGACAGCTTTGCTGGTAAGAAAGTCGTGATCTCAGGTTCTGGTAACGTTGCTCAATACGCTCTTCAAAAAGCAACTGAACTTGGTGCAACTGTTATCTCTGTATCTGACTCAAACGGTTACGTGATCGACGAAAACGGTATTGACTTCGACCTTCTTACAGACGTCAAAGAAAAACGTCGTGCACGTTTGACTGAATACGCTGCTGAAAAACCAACTGCTACTTACTACGAAGGTTCTGTATGGACTTATGCTGGTAACTATGACATCGCTCTTCCATGTGCAACTCAAAACGAAATTGATGGCGATGCTGCAAAACGTTTGGTCGCTCAAGGTGTGAAAGTTGTCTCTGAAGGAGCAAACATGCCAAGTAACATCGATGCCATCAACGTATACAAAGAAAATGGTATCCTTTACGGACCTGCTAAAGCAGCCAATGCTGGTGGAGTTGCTGTATCTGCTCTTGAAATGAGCCAAAACAGCCAACGTCTTTCATGGACACGCGAAGAAGTGGACGGACGTTTGAAAGACATCATGACCAACATCTTCAATACTGCTAAAACAACTGCAGAAACTTACGGACTTGGTAAAGATTACCTTGCAGGTGCCAACATCGCTGCCTTTGAAAATGTTGCAAATGCGATGATTGCACAAGGTCTTGTATAATCAATCGATATTTTTCTTTAAGGCCTTCGGGTCAAAGCCTCTCAACTCCTGAATCCAGTGTGTTTCGGGAGTTTTTTTATATCTAAAAGCCTCTGTCAAGACACCCCGTCCCAAGTGAGGAAAGCCATTTTTTAGATAAGGAACTCGACCGTCTCTAATGGGGAGATTTGAGCCTTCTATTTTTCTGTATCTTTTTCTAAAAAAATTTTATTTTTTTTACTTTACCCCCTTGCATTTTTAATAAATTAGTATTAAACTATAGCAAAAGGAGGTGTGCTTATGTTTCTTTTAGCTCAAGAAAAATCAGATACGATCGAATTCATTAAGTCTGAATTGGTCCAATTACTCTCCAATATGCGACAAGAAATCGCAGCTAGCCGTCAATCACAGACCGGCGCAGCTTGCCATCATATTGAATATTGCATGGACAAGATCCAAAGGGCAAAAAGTTCCGTAGCCATTGCCCTCCCGATCGAATCCTTAAATCTTGAAATCACGACGATGCTACGCCAGCAACTCATCGTCTTGCCACCAGAGGCTCGAAAAAATTGGGACCAGATTAAAAAGCTGGATTTCAAATACTGCCACTTAAAATAGACCAAAAAAGAGAGTGGGACAGAAATCGATAATTCGTTAGAATTCGATTTCGTCGTCCCACCTACTCAACCACTGCGTCTTGCTCGACAATCTAAAAATAATTGAGAGGCTAGGACTTTTGTCCCAGCCTCTTTTTTGTATTACATGATCCCGTTCTTTCCTGTCGGTAGGCTAATCCCTGCTTCCATCAAGGCATCATGGTAGAGTTTATAGTAGGTATGATAGACAGTCGTCTGGGTTCCATTTTGCGCAGTCATCGCAATTCGGAAGGAATAACGACCATTTTTTTCGATCTGTGGGCCTAAAATCGTAGGACCTGTCAACACCTCTGGGTGTTTATCTTGTTCAGACTGATTAACCTGAGCAATCACCTGATAGATCTTGTCGAGATCGGTATTTGCATCTAGCGGAATATCGATCAGCACGCGCATATCACCACGTGAGAGATTGCTGACGACGGTGATGTTGCGATTCGGGACAAAATGGAGAGTTCCATCAAAGTCCCGCACCTGGGTCGTGCGAATCCCGACACTGCTGACGATGCCGGCAATATTAATAGACCCATTCGTGAGACGAACATTGTCTCCCACGTCCAACTGGCGTTCTAAAAGGATGAAGAAACCATTGACCAAATCGGAAAGAAAACCCTGGGCTCCCATCCCAATCGCCACCCCAGCAATCCCAGCACCAGCCAAGAGACTAGAGACCGGAAGACCTAGAATCGACAAAATCCAGTAGATCAAGATGAAATACAAACAATAGTTTAAAAGGCTCTCAACCAAACGGAGAATCGTATTTTTACGGGCTTCATCCTGCACCGTATACTTAAAGGATGGGGTTAATATCCGCTTAACCAGGCTATGGATGACCTTTTTAGCAATAAAAAATAAAAGAAAGACAAAAATCAGAGAGATACATTTTGATATCAGATCATCAAAAATCTTCGTCCAGTCTATTTTACTGAAATAACGTTGGAAAGCTTGACTCATTTATTCGGGCCTTTCTATCAAAGAATAGTATGATTATATCAAATATTCGGAAATAAGGCTATTTTTTGAAAATTTCATTGCTTTTCCCCCCTAACTATCGTATAATATTCCTTAATTATTTTTTAAGGAGGTCCTACATGATTCATCGATTGATTACCACTTGGAATAAAACCAACCTTATGAAAAGGATCGCAATCGGGATTGTACTTGGTGTTATCCTAGCCCTTATCTTCCCGAAAGCATCTGGCATTGGACTCTTAGGTCAGTTCTTTGTTGGAGGGCTCCGTGCGATCGCACCCCTTCTGGTCTTTGCGCTTGTCGCAAACGCTCTCTCCCAACACCAAAAAGGGACAGAGACCAATATGAAAAAGGTCATCGTCCTCTATCTCCTAGGAACCTTTGCAGCTGCCTTCGTCGCTGTTTTGGTCAATTACATCTTCCCAATCACCATTACCCTGACTGGAAAGGCCGCTGAAGGATCCTCTCCAAACGGGATTGGCGAAGTGATTAGTAACCTCTTGCTCAAGATCGTCGACAACCCGGTCAACGCCTTGCAGCAAGCTAACTACATTGGAATCCTTTCTTGGGCAACTGTCTTTGGGATCGCCATGAGAGAAGCGAGCGAACATAGTAAAGACCTCCTACAAACCCTAGCAGACATCACTTCAAAAATTGTTGAGTGGATTGTCAACCTAGCTCCATTTGGGATCTTAGGCTTGGTCTTCACGACCATCGCTGGCCAAGGACTCAGTGCCCTTAGCAACTACGGGATTCTCTTACTTGTTTTGGTTGGTACCATGGCTTTTGTAGCCCTGGTCATCAATCCATTGATCGTCTTTTTCATGATTCGCAAGAACCCTTATCCCCTTGTTTTTAAATGCCTCCGTGTCAGTGGAGTAACAGCCTTCTTCACGCGAAGCTCTGCAGCCAACATCCCTGTCAACATGCGTCTCTGTGAAGAATTGGGGCTGAATCCAGACACCTATTCTGTCTCCATTCCACTTGGTTCAACTGTAAACATGGCAGGCGCTGCGGTGACGATCAATATTTTGACGCTCGCTGCTGCCAATACCTTGCACATTCAGGTTGACTTTGGAACGGCGCTCATCCTGAGTGTCGTAGCGGCTATCTCTGCTTGTGGAGCATCTGGAGTTGCGGGAGGATCTCTCCTTCTCATCCCTGTTGCTTGTAGCCTCTTTGGTATCACCAATGATTTGGCCATGCAAGTCGTCAGCGTCGGCTTTATCATCGGGGTCATCCAAGACTCTTGCGAAACAGCCCTCAACTCTTCGACAGATGTGCTCTTCACCGCCATCGCCGAAATGAGTAGCTGGCCAAAAGAAAAACGCTATTAAATGAGCCTATCTCAAATAGACAAGAAAACCCAGATCTCGCGATCTGGGTTTTCTTATTTCTTAAAGTATTGTTTGCTTTCTTTGATGATGACAGGGGAGAGAGCTAAAAGGGCAATTAGGTTAGGCAAAGCCATCAGCCCATTCACAATATCCGCGATCACCCAGACCAAATCCAGCTTAAGGAAGCCTCCCAGTCCAACCATAAAAACAAAGAAGGTCCGATAGAGGTTGATATGTTTAACACCAAATAAGAATTCAAAACACCGCTCTCCGTAATAAGACCATCCAAGTATGGTCGTGGTCGCAAAAAGCACCAAGCATAGCGTCAGAATGATGCCTCCGACTGGACCAAAGACGCCTGTAAACGTATCCTGAGTCAGGGTACTAGTGCTGCCCTTAGCCATCCACTCACCTGAAACCAAGAGCGAAAGTCCTGTCAAACTACAAATAATAATGGTATCAATAAAGGTTCCTGTCATGGAGATCAAGCCCTGCTCGACAGGCTCATTGGTCTTCGCTGCGGCTGCTGCAATGGGTGCTGATCCAAGCCCCGATTCATTGGAGAAAACTCCACGCGCCACCCCTTTTTGGATAGCCATTTTAACCGTCGCTCCTGCGAAACCTCCCATGGCTGCAGTCCCTGTGAAAGCACCTGAAAATACCGATTTCAAGGCTGGAAGCAATTGGTCCAGATGCAAGAAAATGATCGTGACAGTCGCAAAGATATAGGCAGCAGCCATAAAAGGAACCACTTTTTCAGAGACTTTGGAAATCCAGTGAATTCCACCAAAGATGATGGTCGAAACCACTAGAGCAATCACTACACTAGCCACTTCTGGAGTTGTTCCAAAACTAGCTTGAAGGGATCCCGTAATGGAATTAACCTGGGTCATGGTTCCGATCCCAAAGAGGGCTACCAGCACTCCTGCAACCGCAAAGAAAATAGCCAGTGGTCGCCACTTCTCTCCCATCCCGTGAAGAATGTAGTACATCGGACCACCTGAGATATGACCGTTGTCATCCTTGGTCCGATAACGAATGGCTAAGAGCCCTTCTGCATACTTGGTCGCCATTCCAAAGAAGGCTGCCATCCACATCCAAAAGAGGGCACCTGGGCCACCCGTCTGAATCGCTGTAGCCACCCCTACAATATTCCCCGTCCCTACAGTAGCCGCTAGAGCTGTCGCAAGGGCTCCGAAACTCGAGATATCCCCGTGTCCCTCATCTTCTGTAAAGATCAGGCGAAAAGCTTTTGGAAGGTAGCGTATCTGAAGCAAACCCAAACGAAGGGTTAGGTAGATCCCTGTTCCTACCAAGAGCACCAACAGCGGGGCGCCCCACACTAGATTATCGAGCTGTTGAAAAAACTGCAATACATGATCCATTTTCTGTCTCCTTTTTCATCGACCGCTCGACAGAAAAGAGAAAAAGAAAGAGCACATGTCAAACATGTACTCTGGTCCTGCTTAAAATAGGGGACTTCCCCTATCTTTCGCTCTGTCCTTTTACCTGAGAGTTTGAGTAGATGCATCCTCTACCTTGCCCCTTCGGTGCCATTTCTGGTCTCTCCAGAGTTCCGTCCATTCACAGTCACTCACGCTCCTGCAAACTTCATTCGGTCGTATGTAATTTTCTCTATTTTAATCGATTTTCAAAAGTTTGTCAATCATTTCTGAAAATATCTTGTAAACCACCTGAAAATAAACGGTTTTTAATCACTCAAGGAGAAGTGATTGGTCATGAGGTTGCTAGCATCGAGCAAAATCTTGTCCAAGAGTTGATCTGTCGCTTCCTGGATTTGATCACTCATGGCTTGGTTTTCCGCCTCAAAATCAACGGTTTCACCTGCTGCAAGTGCACGATCGACTTTATTGATGCGCGCATGTCCCCAGGCCATTGTCGTTTCTTGGTAATCGTCCAAATCACCAACATGGTGAGCATAGTGAGGATCTGCTAGTCCTGCAATAATCCGGTTGGCCCAGTAGAAGGAATCCGTTGTTACCTTAGCCGTCGTATTGGCAAAGTAGTCTGGCGTTGTGTCCACTTGGGTAAAGAAAGGAACGGCTGTATTGTAAGGCATGGAGCCATAAGAAATCCATTGGATGCCTGTCGTTTCTTGTGGTTTATTGGGACGCAATTGCAGAATCGCTGTCTGGCTGGTCCGGTTGATCCCGATCGTCCGGAAGGTCCGCTGACTCACGTGATCGCCTTCAGGACCATAAGGATCGTAGATGGTATCTTGGTAGTGGTTGCTCAAGATATATTTGACATCTTCAATCGTCACCTTGCGATAAGGTTTTTGGCACCAAGGAATCTCGAAGCTCCGTGGATCCTGCTCAATTTCAGGATTGAGGAAACGCTGGATGGCCCAAGCCCGCGGTGTATTGTAGTGACGGTCCTTGTCTTTTTGGCTACCAAAGGCATAGCGTGGATTAAAACCTTTCCCTTCTTGATCCAGAATCAAATGGTGCTCTGTGACAAAACGTTCAAGATCCGGGTCACAAAGAAACTCATCTGGATTACCAAATTCAAAATAATCACTTCCCAGTTGGTTGGGGTTGGTCACATAGGCATCATCAGGGACACGGCGCGCCATCCAGTGGTGACCTCCGACGGTCTCCAACCACCAGATTTCATTCACATCTGAAATGGCGATCCCGTTGGATTCATAAGTTCCGTACTCTTCCAAAATCTTTCCGAGACGCAAGACCCCTTCGCGGGCTGTCTTGACATAAGGCAAGACCAAAGTCAGCATGTCTTCCTCACCGATGCCACTCTCTACAAGAGGATCTGCCCCTAGCACACGGCTATTGGTCGTAATGGTCTCTGTCTCACTCATGGCTACATTATAGACATTGATCCCAGCTTCTCCCCAGATCCCGTCTTTAGGAATGGCATCTGGAACCGCTGTATAGCGAACTGGATTATCTGGTAAGTCGATTTCAAAAGTTGATAATACCGACTTGTAATGACGCGGTTGATCTTCTGGTTTGACCACGATCAACTTCTTGGGCGTAAAAACGCCATTTTGAGAATCCTCTGTTCGTGCTACAATGGTCGAACCATCATAGCTAGCATTTTTTCCGACTAGAATCGTTGTACACGAATCTGCACTTTCACGTTTACGCATGCGTATCCTCCCAAATCATTCATTGCCTCTATTATAGCACTTTTAAAAAGGAGGACCTACTGAAAATCAGATTTAAAAGCGAATCCTTTTCAACAACTTTCAAATATTTTCATTTTATAAAAATTTAAAAAACCTAGCTGATAAACAGCCAGGGTTTAACTTATCCTTTAAACGTAACAATGGTTGCGCCACTTCCACCTGCATTTTGGGGGGCATATTCAAAACTTTTGACGTGTTTGTTGCGGCGGAGATACTTGGTCACCCCTTCACGGATGACACCCGTCCCGATCCCGTGGATGATATCGACTTGGGCCATGTTGTTGAGCAGGGCCTGATCGATAAAGCCATCTAGCTCTTGCATGGCCTCTTCATAGCGTTTCCCACGGAGGTCTAGACGCGCTCTCGGCCCACTCGTGTTCGAGCGTTTGACGACATTCACTTGGCGTTTCTTAGGTTGAGTCGCTTCTTTTTCAGCCTTGATGAGGTTGAATTCTTTTTCTTTCAAGGTCATCTTGATCAAGCCGACTTGCGCCTCCCAGCGACCATCTTTGAGTTGCTTGACCAGGGTTCCGCGTTGGCCATAGCTGATAACCAAGATTTCATCTCCCACCTTAGGAGCACGCGCCTTTTTGGCTTTTTTCAAGACCTTGTTTTTAGAAAGGTCGACGGTTTCAGGCGCTAGTTTTTTCAACTGAGCCTTGGCTTCAATGATCTCATGTGGTTTTAACTGGGATTTAGCATGAAGCCCTTGAAGGATACGGTCACTCTCTGAGAGGGCCATGTCCACAATTTCCTTGGCTTCTTCTCTCGCCTTATTGAGCTCTGTTTCTCTCTCTCTGGTCAGTTCGTTATAGAGTTTTCGAAGAGCACGATTGAATTTGAGATTTTCTTGTTCGACCTCTTGAATGATATCCAAGCGCTTGCGACTTTCTAAGGTCTGCGCCTCCAATTTTTCAATAATCTGATTGACATCATTATCCGTATTGGTCATCTTCATGGCATCCTGGATAATGGTCTCAGACAAGCCCAAACGGCGGGCAATTTCAAAGGCATTGGAGCGACCAGGAACTCCTTGCATGAAGCGATAGGTTGGACGCAGACTCGCTGTGTCAAACTCCATGCTGGCATTTTGCACTCCTGCAGTCTCAATCCCGTAGGCCTTGAGCTCTGGATAGTGGGTTGTTGCCATGGTCTTAATTCCACGTAAGCGCAAGTCTTCTAGGATGGCAATAGCAAGGCCAGCCCCCTCTTGAGGATCGGTTCCAGCCCCCAACTCATCCAGAAGGATCAAGGAGGCGGTATCCACTTGATTCAAGATAGATACGATATTGGTCATATGACTGGAGAAGGTCGACAAGCTCTGCTCGATCGATTGTTCATCTCCAATATCTGCAAAGACCTGTGAGAAGATTCCCACACGACTACCTGGATCCGCTAGGATGGGAAGACCAGACTGGGCCATAATTTGCGCTAGTCCCAGCGTTTTTAGCATGATGGTTTTCCCCCCTGTATTGGGACCGGTAATCACGATTTCTGTCAAGTCCTCGGTAAAATGCAGGTCATTCGCGACGGCATTTTCAATCAAGGGATGACGTAGTTGCAAGAGCTGAATGGAACGATTGTTACTAACCTCTGGTACCACTGCCTTATAATCGCGCATAAACCGATACTTGGCCTTGATCAAGTCTAAGTGACCGATAATCCAAGCGTTATTTGCAATCTCTGCTGCATGAGGGCGCAGGGTGTCAGACAATTCCTCCAGAATCTGAATGATTTCATACCGTTCATCGGCCCGATGGTTGGCAATTTCTTCATTAAGATTGACGACTGCCCGAGGCTCGATATAAACGGTATTCCCGCTTGCTGAGATATCGTGGACCACCCCTGCAATTCGGTTACGATAGGTGTTTTTTACGGGTAGAACATTGCGGCCATTCCGACTAGCAATCACAGCATCCGCCAGCATATCGGCCTTGCTTTTCAGCAGGTCTTGTAGAATCTCTCTGACCTGGTGTTCATTTTCCTGGATTCGGCGACGAATTTTGGCCAATTTTTCACTGGCAAAAGACTCGACAAAGCCTCCTTCGTTGATAGCTTGAAGCCCACCTTGTAGGCGTGGTAAATCCACCAAGTTGTCAAAGAGGCGATTGAGCCTTTCCAGACGGACATTTTCCAAGTTGTCGTAGAAATCCTTGAGCTCATGTGTCACCCGAAGGACAGCTTTTAGCGCTAGTAATTCATCGATATTGAGGGCTGCCTCCATCTCCAAACGCTTGGCCACTGAACGGACATCTTGAATGGTCGATACTGCAAAGCGAGGCTCTTCCAAGAGGATCTGCTCCATATCTTCTAGCTCCATAAAGGCCGTTTCGATGCTTTCTTTTTTATCAGTTGGAGTAAGGGCTGCTAGCTCCATCTCCCCTTGTTCTGTCTGTAGATAAGGTTCAAAGAGTTGCTTGACCTTGTCAAACTCCAGAATATCTAAGATTTTTTTATTCATGTTTCTCCTACAAAAAAAGTGAGCGTCCTTCCTTGAATCGGACTTGTCTCACTCCTTTCTTCATTTTTGCTCCTTAAGCTCCGATAATCGCAGTCACCCACAAGTTGTGGAACAGGCTGGAACTGATCGGGGTATGAAGGATGATAAAGCGGATCAATCCACTTGCATTTAGTCTATTTTGGATGGAAGCCATGGGAACTGTTGAGAGAATAGTCAAGCCCATCTGGATCACCAAGAGGGTTATCACGACGGCGATCACACCCGCTCCAATTTGATACTTGCGATCCTCCAATTTTTCTGGCTGGGGAACCAAGTGCATAAAGATTCCAATCACGCGGCCGATCAAATAAACCAGCACAAAAATCAACACATAAGCTAACCCTGCATAAAAGATGTCATCTAATTGAAACAGGTAGCGGTTGGCATAAAAATAATTCACCGATTGCTGAGTGGGACTCGAAAAAGGAACCCATAGAGACAAAACCTTAGCCAGTCCCTTGTAGCTACCACCTGCAATCAAGAGGGCCACCAAGGTCACTAGAAAGTAATAGGACTGGAGGATGATGCCTCTTGCATAGCCAATATAAAAGCTCCATGCCAAAATCAATAAGATTAAGAAAGTTAACATGTATCTCCTCTTATTTAGATGATTTATCCTTTAAGTCGTCTAAAGCTTTGCGACGAAAATCATCTAGTTCTGTTTCCTTGTCGTCAAACTCAATCTCTCGATTCAGTTGCATGGACAAACTATTTACTGCCAATAAGATCGCGATGGTTTCATCGTCAGCCTCTGGCATTTGTTCCTTAATTGCTTGGTATTTTTCTTTCGCAACACGTTCGACTTCTTCCATAAACAAATTATCATGGTTGGTTGTTAAAGTGAGCGCTTTGTTTCCAAATGTAAATTTATATCTATTTAAGCTCGCCATAAAAATCACCTCACGGTATTATACCAAAAAAGGCTAGCTTTGTCAGTAGCAAAGCCCCTCTTCACAGGGATTTTCCAGTGGATTCTTTCTTTCTTTTTGCTCCCTCTCTCCCTGAATTTGTGGTACAATAGTGGTTATGGAAAGTATGACACTCACTCCAACACAGGAGCAAATCCTTGATTTTGTCCATACCTATCGCAGTTCTCTCACTCAAAGCAAGAACCCTCATATGGATTATTTCTTTCGACTAGAGGGAGCGACCGTTTCGATCTACAAGTCTGGAAAGGTCCTGCTCCAGGGCAATGACCTCACTCCTTACCTGAACTTTTTCGGGCAAGATGCTGGGAACCTTAAGCGTTCTACTTCATCTGCACGACAAGATCTAACCATGATCGGAACCGATGAGGTCGGAAACGGCTCTTATTTTGGTGGACTCACCGTTGTCGCATCCTTTGTCACACCTGACCAGCACGACTGGCTCAAAAAGCTTGGTGTTGGTGATTCGAAGACCTTGGATGATCGAAAAATTCAACAATTGGCTCCTCTCCTTGAGGAAAATATCCAGCACCAAGCACTCTTATTGTCTCCAAAGAAGTACAATGAAGTCATCGCTTCTGGTTACAATGCTGTTTCGGTCAAAGTAGCCCTGCACAATCAGGCCATCTACCTTCTGTTAAATAAGGGAGTCCAAGCAGAGCGAATTGTGATCGATGCCTTTACAACTGCTAAAAACTACCAAAAATACGTAAAAGCTGAGAAAAATCAGGTCACGCAAGCCATTGAGTTGGAAGAAAAAGCCGAAAGCAAGTATCTAGCTGTGGCAGTTAGCTCCATCATCGCCCGCAATCTCTTCCTTCAAAATCTGGAAGATCTGGGCAAGGAACTGGGTTTTAATCTTCCTAGTGGAGCAGGAGCTAAATCAGACCAAGTGGCCGCTAAATTGCTTCAGACCTACGGGATGAAAGCTCTGGATTATTGTGCCAAACTCCATTTTAAAAACACAGAAAAAGCAAAGAAATTACTAGAAAGATAAGTCATGTCAAAAAGAAGTTCAAAACATACATCGAGCTCACCTGTGGTGAGATTCCTTAAAGAATGGGGCCTCTTCAGTATCATTGTTGGTCTCATCATCGCCTCTCGCATTTACCTCTGGGCTCCGGTCAAGGTAGATGGCCATTCGATGGATCCGACTCTGGCCGATAGCGAGTACCTCCTTGTGGTCAACCACCTCTCAATCGATCGTTTCGACATTGTTGTTGCCAGTGAAAAAGATGACGACGGCAAAACCAAGGACATCGTCAAGCGGGTCATCGGTCTTCCTGGAGATACCATCCAATATGATAACGATACCCTCTACATCAATGGGAAAAAGACCAATGAGCCTTATTTGAAAAACTATATCGCTCGTTTCAAAAAAGATAAATTGCAATCGACCTACACTGGAAAAGGCTTTGAAGAAAACGGAGAACTCTTCCGCCAATTGGCCAATACAGCTCAAGCCTTTACAGTGGACAAAGATGGCAATCCTAAATTTACTTTGAAGTTGCTTGACGATGAATATCTCTTACTTGGAGATGACCGGATCGTTTCAAAAGATAGCCGTCAGGTCGGAGCTTTCAAGAAAGAACAAATCAAGGGGCAAGCCGTCTTTAGACTATGGCCTATCTACCCTTTCAAAACTTATTAGTATAGATCAACAGACTGAGGCTGAGACAAGTATGTCCCAGCCTTGCTTTATAAAAAGGAAAGAAATGATGGAATATTATTTTTCTGGTACTATTGAGCGCATTATTTTTGAAAATCCCAGTAGTTTTTTTCGAATCCTCCTGCTCGACATTAGCGATACCGATGCCGAAGACTTTGATGATTTTGAGATTATTGTGACGGGCACCATGGCAGATATCATGGAAGGCGAAGACTACACCTTCTGGGGGGAGCTGGTCCATCATCCTAAATACGGAGAACAGCTCAAAATCAGTCGCTATGAACGGGCTAAACCCTCTAGCAAGGGCTTAGTGAAGTATTTTTCCAGCGATCACTTCAAGGGAATTGGTCTCAAAACAGCCCAAAAAATCGTGGATCTCTATGGAGAAGACACCATTGATAAAATCTTAGAAGCCCCTGAAAAATTAGAAGACATCACAGGCCTCTCCAAGAAAAACCGCCTAGCTTTTGTGGATAAACTCCGTCAGAATTACGGAACGGAGCGCATTCTCGCCCAACTAGCCAATTATGGCATTCCCAATAAACTAGCCTTTCAAATCCAGGATTTCTACAAGGAAGAAACGCTCCAGATCGTGGAGCAACAGCCCTACCAATTGGTGGAAGACATCCAAGGAATGGGCTTTAAAATTGCGGACCAACTGGCAGAAGAATTGGGCATCGCAAGTGACGCCCCCGAGCGTTTCCGCGCGGGTCTGATTCACAGTCTCTTCAGCTACTCTATCGAGACTGGAAATACCTATATTGAAGCCAAGGATCTCCTGCGCTATAGCATTGACCTTTTGGAATCAGCGCGTCCAGTAGAATTGGATCCCTCCACTGTCGCCCAAGAATTAGGCCACCTTATCGAGGAAGACAAGGTCCAAAACGTGGATACAAAGATCTTTGACAATAGCCTTTTCTTTGCGGAAGAAGGAATTCGTAGTCACATTGGTCGATTGCTGGAGAAAGGAAAGCAGACTTCATTTAACCCTGAAAAGATCAACCAGGCAATTAAAGAGGTTGAAAAAGATCTGGGGATTCACTACGATGCTATTCAAAAAGAGGCGATTCACCAGGCGATTCAAAACAAGGCCTTTATCCTCACTGGGGGACCGGGAACAGGAAAAACCACCGTTATCAATGGGATGATCAGTGTCTATGCCCAACTCCACCAGCTGGATCTGCGTAAGAAAAAAGACCTTCCGATCCTGCTGGCTGCCCCAACGGGACGGGCAGCTCGGCGCATGAATGAGCTGACAGGACTTCCGAGTGCCACCATCCACCGCCATTTGGGAATGACAGGAGATGATGATACCAGCCACTTAGAGGACTATCTAGATGCAGATTTTATCATTGTGGACGAGTTTTCCATGGTCGATACCTGGCTCGCTAATCAATTAGTCAGCAACATCGCAACCGATACCAAACTCTTGATTGTGGGAGATGCTGACCAATTACCATCCGTCAGTCCTGGACAAGTCCTAGCGGATCTCTTGCAGATCCCAAGCATCCCTCAGACCAAACTCGAACATATTTTCCGTCAGAGTGAAGATTCGACCATTGTCTCACTTGCAGGAGACATTCGCCAGGGTAAGCTTCCTCAAGATTTCACAGAACGAAAAGCCGATCGCTCATACTTCGAAGCTGGAAGCGAACACATCCCTAAGATGATCGAACAGATCACCTCTGCTGCCCTTCGCAGTCAGATCCCGGCTCGAGATATCCAAGTCTTGGCACCGATGTACAAGGGCCAGGCCGGCATTGACAACATCAATACACTCATGCAAGACCTTCTCAATCCAGCTGTCAAAGATCAGGTCGTCTTTGACACGCCAGACTGCCAATACCGCGATGGAGACAAGGTTATCCATCTGGTCAATGATGCAGAAAGCAATGTCTTTAATGGAGATATTGGCTACATTACCGATCTTCTCCCCGGAAAATATACAGAATCGAAGCAAGATGAATTGACTATCCAATTTGATGGCAATGAAATCGTCTACCCGCGCAATGAATGGTACAAGATTCGCTTAGCCTATGCGATGAGTATTCACAAATCGCAAGGAAGCGAATTTCCTGTGGTGATTTTACCCATTACGAATCAAAGCCACCGGATGTTGCAGCGTAATTTGATCTATACCGCCATCACGCGCTCTAAGAGCAAACTCATCCTCTTAGGAGAATACAGCGCCTTTGATTTCGCTACTAAAAATACAGGTACAGCGCGCAAGACCTATTTGGTTGAACGTTTCAAGGACCTGGACGGAGGCGAAGCAACCACAGACTATTCTTCATCCCTTGCAATGGCTTCTGCTACAGTCGAATCTGCACGAAGCAAGGAAGAAACTGTTGAAACGAAAGCAGAGACGTCTAAGCCTACTATCTATCGACTAACAGAAGACAATCTCCACACCATCTCGCCTATGATTGGACTAACAGAAGAAGAGATTGCAGCCTTTTTTGACATCAAAAAAGACGACTAGTGAATAGACTAGTTGTCTTTTTCTTCTTCTACCAGAGGCAGTTCAGTATGATCAACAAAGTTGGTCATGGTGACACCCAAGAGGCGGATTCCTGTATTTATCGATTCGATTTCTTGAAAAATGTGACGTGCTGAACGATTGATGCGCTCAGCATCTCGCGTTGGCTCCGTCAAGGTGATGCGCTTAGTCAAGGTGGTAAAGTCTCCATAGCGCACTTTTAAGACCAAGGTCTTTCCTTGCTTACCATGTTTTTCCAGCGATTGGGCCACCTTACTGGACAGATTGGCAATTTCTTCTAAAATATCATCTTCTGCATAAAGGAGCTTGCGGTAGGTCCGCTCTTTTCCGATCGACTTGCGGATGCGATGACTTTTGACAGGGCTATTATGAATCCCTCGCGCCTTGCGGAAGAGATCATAGCCAAATCGCCCAAACCGATCAATCAAAGTCATCTCCGGGATGGCTAAAAGATCCGCGCCAGTATAGACACCCATCTCATGTAGTCTCTCTACTGTCTTCTTTCCTACTCCATGAAATTTGGCAATGTCCATTTGGCTCAGGAAATCCTCAGCGTCCTCCGGTAAGACCACCGTTAGGCCACGGGGTTTTTGGTAGTCACTTGCCATCTTGGCCAAAAACTTATTATAAGAAACACCCGCTGAAGCTGTGAGATGCAGCTCTTCCCAGATAGCATGCTGAATCAAGCGGGCGATTTTGACAGCTGATTTGCTCTGGATTTTATTTTCCGTCACATCTAGATAGGCTTCATCAATACTCATGGGCTCGATGAGATCTGTATAACGCTTGAAAATCTCACGGACCTGCTCACCTACTTCTCGGTATTTCTCATAATTTCCAGAGATAAAAATCGCTTGAGGACAAAGGTCCAACGCTTCTTTAGAGCTCATAGCTGAATGAATGCCATATTTCCTTGCTTCATAGTTACAAGTCGAGACAACACCTCTCCCTCCTGACTGACGAGGGTCCTGGCCAATCACGACAGGCTTGCCCTTCAAACTAGGGTTGTCTCTTTCTTCGACGGCAGCAAAAAATGCATCCATATCAATATGAATAATCTTGCGACTGGTATCATTCACTAATGGAAATATCAGCATTTTTCGCCCTCCTTTATTTCTATTATAGGAAGAAAATTTCAGAATTGCAAAAATCGACTCTCCAGAAAACATGAAAATTGATGAAAAACTGTGCTTGTTTTCAAAAATATAGTACAGTATCGCAGAGGATTTGAAACTGTATTACAAAAGAATCTGTTGTTTTTCGCAATTCGCCTTTGTGTAACCGATTTCTGTATGGTATACTACTATTGTAAGTGCAACAGATATAGTTGCTAGAAAGACAATAGAGGAAAATAAAAATGGTTGTTAAAACAGTCGTTGAAGCACAAGATATTTTTGACAAAGCCTGGGAAGGCTTCAAAGGTGAAGATTGGAAAGAAAAAGCAAGCGTTTCTCGCTTCGTTCAAGCTAACTACACACCATATGATGGTGATGAAAGCTTCCTAGCTGGTCCAACTGAACGTTCTCTTCACATCAAAAAAATTGTTGAAGAAACGAAAGCTCATTATGAAGAAACTCGTTTCCCATACGATAACCGTCCAACATCTATCGCTGATATCGCAGCTGGATATATCGATAAAGAAAACGAAGTGATCTTCGGTATCCAAAATGATGAATTATTCAAATTGAACTTTATGCCTCGTGGTGGTATCCGTATGGCGGAAACTACTTTGAAAGAAAATGGATACGAACCAGATCCTGCAGTTCATGAAATCTTCACAAAATACGTTACAACTGTAAACGACGGTATCTTCCGCGCTTACACTTCTAACATCCGTCGTGCTCGTCACGCTCACACTGTAACTGGTCTTCCAGATGCTTACTCTCGTGGACGTATCATCGGGGTTTATGCTCGTTTGGCTCTTTACGGTGCTGACTACTTGATGGCTGAAAAAGCAAACGACTGGAACTCTATTACTGAAATCGATGAAGAATCAATCCGTCTTCGTGAAGAAGTAAACCTTCAATACCAAGCACTTCAAGAAGTTGTTAAATTGGGTGACCTTTATGGTGTAGACGTACGTCGTCCTGCCTTCGATACAAAAGAAGCGATCCAATGGACAAATATCGCCTTCATGGCTGTCTGCCGTGTGATCAACGGTGCTGCTACTTCTCTTGGACGTGTGCCAATCGTTTTGGATATCTACGCTGAACGTGACTTGGCTCGTGGTACTTACACTGAATCAGAAATCCAAGAATTCGTTGACGATTTCGTTATGAAATTGCGTACTGTTAAATTTGCTCGTACAAAAGCTTACGACCAATTGTACTCAGGTGACCCAACCTTCATCACAACTTCTATGGCTGGTATGGGTAACGACGGACGTCACCGTGTTACTAAGATGGACTACCGTTTCTTGAACACTTTGGACAACATCGGTAACTCTCCAGAACCAAACTTGACAGTCCTTTGGACTGATAAATTGCCATATAGCTTCCGTCGCTACTGTATGCACATGAGCCACAAACACTCTTCTATCCAATACGAAGGTGTGACAACAATGGCTAAAGACGGATACGGTGAAATGAGCTGTATCTCATGTTGTGTATCTCCACTTGACCCAGAAAACGAAGAACAACGCCACAACATCCAATACTTCGGTGCTCGTGTTAACGTGCTTAAAGCTCTTCTTACTGGTTTGAACGGTGGTTACGACGATGTTCATAAAGACTACAAAGTATTTGATATCGATCCTATCCGTGACGAAGTTCTTGAATTCGAATCTGTTAAAGCAAACTTCGAAAAATCTCTTGACTGGTTGACTGACACTTATGTAGATGCTTTGAACATCATCCACTACATGACTGATAAGTACAACTACGAAGCAGTTCAAATGGCCTTCTTGCCAACTCACCAACGCGCTAACATGGGATTCGGTATCTGTGGATTCGCTAACACTGTTGATACATTGTCAGCTATCAAGTACGCTACTGTTAAACCAATCCGTGATGAAAATGGCTACATCTACGATTACGAAACAATCGGTGAATACCCACGTTGGGGTGAAGATGACCCACGTTCAAACGAATTGGCAGAATGGTTGATCGAAGCTTACACTACTCGTCTTCGCAGCCACAAACTTTACAAGAACGCTGAAGCAACTGTTTCACTTCTTACCATCACTTCTAACGTTGCATACTCTAAACAAACTGGTAACTCTCCAGTCCACAAAGGGGTATACCTCAACGAAGATGGTTCTGTAAACTTGTCTAAATTGGAATTCTTCTCACCAGGTGCTAACCCATCTAACAAAGCGAAAGGTGGATGGTTGCAAAACTTGAACTCACTTGCTAGCCTTGACTTTGGTTATGCAGCTGATGGTATCTCACTCACTACTCAAGTTTCACCACGTGCTCTTGGTAAGACTCGTGACGAACAAGTTGATAACTTGGTAACGATCCTTGATGGTTACTTCGAAAACGGTGGACAACACGTTAACTTGAACGTTATGGACTTGAACGATGTTTACGAAAAGATCATGTCAGGTGAAGACGTTATCGTTCGTATCTCTGGATACTGTGTAAACACGAAATACCTCACTCCAGAACAAAAAACTGAATTGACACAACGTGTCTTCCACGAAGTTCTTTCAATGGATGATGCATTGAGCTAAGATTCAAATAGATGAAAAAACCAGCCGTTTCCGACTGGTTTTTTCATCCTCATCGCAAGATTATTCTGAATTTTGAAAGAGTTTAAGAGCCCGCTATATAGAGTTTGACAGCGCTTCCTCCGAGTGTTATAGTAGAGCTGTAAATAAGATAGAAGGGGTGACCCTATGTTTTTAACATTTATTTTCGCTATTATTTGGCTCTTTATTCTGATTGCACTGATCTTTTTAGCAACCCTTCTCGTCCAGGATACGACCGTGCAGCACCACCACCCGAGTTAACGAATCTTAGGGCTAGACAATAGCTATTCTAAATGAATTCATAAGGACAAGAAACAAACTAGAATTGTTAGATTTTAGTTCTTTATTTCTTAAAACATTTATTAGAGTACATTAAGAGTCTGTAACCCTTGATTTAATAACGTTTTTTCGGTTTTTAAAGGCTCATTTAATATCCTTAGACTTCCATTCAAACTCCACAAATTACTGAACAAAAAAATACCCCGTAGGGTATCTATTATTTACGAGTTCAGCAGGCAAGAAACTAGCACCTAAATGGGTGCTAGTTGTTTTTTATAGATTTATTAATAATGGATTTTTCTATCTTATTTTTTGGTGCATTGCCTATCTCTTTATATACTTCTAAAAAGTTTTTACCAACATTGTTTCGAGAAAGATTCTGATATATTTTTTTATCTAAAAACTTGTCTTTTTCTTTTGAAAAATTTAATGAATACATTATATACCACCCTTTCTAATTCTATAATTAATATTGTTATCAATATTAAAATAGTGTTTTCTTTCGATCCAGATGGGACCATCCCCTTTTGAAATAGCTAGTACGTCCACAGGACCTCCAACTGTCTCAAGTGTATTTACAATCCTTCTTTTAAATGAGGTTAATTCAATAAATGTTTTTGCTGTAGAAGCCATTTCATCAATAGGTTGCATTGCTATCAACTCAAAGATAGGATTTATATAGTGTAATTCTTGAACTTTGGCAATAGTATCAAACATTTTATCTTTTTCTTCAGATATATTATGTTTTTCAAGAATTGTCTCGAGTTCTTGAGCGATAAACGCATTTAAAACAGGGTCAATCCCATTCATGATAGTATTTACCATTTCAGATTGAGCAAATGGTATAATATCACAGCGTTCATTTTGAGTAATTTCACTCTGTTTAACAACTTCCCAAACAAGACGATTAGCAAAGACTCCGCTTAATTCTATTTGACGAAGTGATGGAAAAATTTCTTTATCACCAAATCCAGCAATTACCAGCCCTGTTACGGAATTTCTATCAAAACCGATTCGCATCGCTTGGTATAATGTTTTGGATAGAAAGGTTAGTTGTTCTTCAGTGTACTCCGCATCTTTAAAGTAATTATTTACTACTTCCCTTATAGCATCTAGTTCACCTTCTAAATATTCAAAATCATTTTCAGGTACTAATTGAGCAATTTCTTTAGAGTACTCATCTATAAATTCCCACAAAATCCTCATAAAATTTTCTAGAGATATTGTTTCACCATTAGATGATCTAGTATCAGCTATTTCTTGGGCATTCTGATGTATTATTTCTAAATATTTTTGAGTCTGTCTGATTATATAATTAACTAAGGCGTCACTACTTTGTATAGGCTCAAACCCTAATAAAAAATCAATGAGACTATTAATATACTCTGCTGTATTACTTAAAACTTGATTGCCAATCGACCTTTTATACTCACTTATGATTACATCCCAGGGAACTCCCATAAAAGAAGCATCGCCATAAATCATAATTCCAACTGAATGTACGCTAGATAAAGTAAATAATTTCCGAGCACTATTAAACACTTTGGAATTAATTCCATTAGATAATGTTACCGCACTATCTGCAGCTAAAACAACCCCATTTTTATTTAAAATTCCAATTTCAGCTGTCATTTTTCTACTCCTGACAAACAATACTTTCCATATCTATGCTCCAATTATACACCAACTTTTCGGAAATTACTACCTATATTGATCCAGTTCTAACGCTTTAATACGTATTTTATTTTGTAAATTTTCCGTTAATGTCATCTACAGGATTATTTTTTTAAAAAAACTACAAGACCTTCTATAATATATTTTTAGTCAAAAGTGGTAGGCTACCGCGCACCTATGGGTGCTCGATGTCCTACCACCTAGTTAAATTATAGCATATCTTGACCGTTTTTTCATGTCTATATAAATTAGACCATATCACCCCCTACTTTATTATTCGTAAAAGAAAAGAAAAAGCACTCAGATTTCTCTAGGTGCTTAGTATTCATAGCCGATTTCTTTTTTTATTTTGTCAAATTCTTGCTTCACTTTCGTGTCGGATATATAGCTTTCAGCAAGTGGACCATAACCAACTCCTTGAGGGTTAGCTAAAATACTTTTTACATTATCAACATCTTCCTCAATGTAGTTATCCGAAAAGCTCAACCACTTATAAAAAGAATCTAAAAGGATTTCAACAACAAAACATTTTCTCTCTTTATCAACTAGAGCGCAACGGCCGTCTGTTAGTGTAACTAGAATGTTGTTACGACTGTCGTCTATACCTATGATTTTATTTAACTCGAACAATTTGTAACCTTCTTTCACAACAAGATAAATAGAAGAGGTAATGGTGTTTCACAGTGTAATTATATCATTTTTGATAGATTTTTGTTTCTCCAAAAAGGGAATTTTTCGTACAAAATAGGGCGCGTCCTCTTTCTGAATGAAGTATAGCCCCGTTATTTAACAACAGGGGCTAAAATAGCCTCTAAATTACGAATTGCGCTACTTTTAACACGGCTGATAGTGCTCGCTGAACGGTCTAGCGTTCGTGCTGTTCTTTCCCTTGAATAACCATGAATATAGAAATACCTTAATACAAGTTTCTCTAGTGGATCTCCCAGCCTCTCAATCGCTTCTACTGTTTCTGTTCGCTCATCTAGTAACTGCTCAAGTTTTTGATAGATCTGATCCGATTTATCGATTATACTGACATTTAATTCTTCCGTTTTATTCCCTCTCTTTGTCCTTATTGGATCATGGGAAAGAACTTGTCCTTTTAGAACTGATGACTTTAACGCTATCAATTCATTATTTAACGTTTCTACGTCTGTCTCATAGTTTTTCAAGCGATTTAATCGCTGTTTTGCGTTCATATTCATCTCCTATCCTAACCATTTCTCTTGGTTCGCTCGTGGTTCAAACCTAGACTACTAAAACAAACTATTAAATTTTAGCTATCCCAGATAACCAGAAACTATCACCTTTTCTAGCGTAGTTTATAAACTTTCGATAGTGTCTATAATACTTGCTTTGCCTCATATACTTTGGCCTTTCAGGGAAACTATCAAACATATATCCACCGCGTTTTGGGCTCCAGCCTGGTTCTACTTTTCTGGCTTCTCTTAAGGCCCTCTCCCAATAGTATTGGCAATCTGTCTTGCTACGGTTTAGAGTATCTTTATATACCTGTTGACATAAACCACAACTATAAAGTAAAGACCTCTTATATAGTTTTCTGCATTGCCTATCACAAATAGGACAAATGAAGAAATAGCGATAACCGCCCATATTTCCAGACAAGCGTGCTAAATCAAAATGATTATTACCAAAAGTGATAAATAAATTATCTAGGTTTATCTCTAACCTTTCCCCGTCTAACTCACCAATACCATGAGTTAGTTTTTTATTTTTCATTGGCTTTATAAACGTTTCTATGGTTATTGATTTTATAACTTCCATTCTCTCAAAATACCCCTATATATAGAAAAACCCAAATCTATTGCCTAAATGTCAAAAGGGGATTGCTCCCCTTCCTGTGTTTTATTGACCAGAATAATCAGCAAGGCCTTTATATTCGCCCTCTACGTCCAATTTTTGGAGTAGGCTAATACTTTCATCGTCCAGCATTTCCAACGTACCAAAAGCGGTCATAGAGTCCATAGGGATAGGTTTATCAGAAAGCAAGCGATCAGCATAGTCTAATAGTTCCAGCTCGTAATCTGTGACCATAGTCAGCAAACCCTCAAAATCCTCTGACTCTTTGAGTTGAGCCACGCGCTCTCGTTTGTAACGTTCTTCAAATGCTTCAGCCTCTACTGGTTGTTTGTGGTAGTCCTTAAAGCTGTCACAAATACGCTTGAAAGTCTTGTCTAGCTTGTGATCTTCCACGTACTCACTACTAGCGTGCCTTTATCCTTGTAGGTTATTGAGATTACAGGCTGGTAATATGTCCCAGTCATGTATCCCAGTAGCGCGTGACCTGCTACTTTAGCGGTCGTCTGGTCACAAAAATAGTAAGTAAAAGTAAATGTTTTTGCTTTGTCTGAAACTGTTTTTAATGTCATGTTGTTTTTCTCCTATTCTTATTTTAAGGTAAATTATGTAATTTTTTTAGATTTGTTACCTTCTTTGGTGATTTTGTTACCTTCTAGGTAACATAGTCCAACCTTACTATCACAAGGATTTAGACCACTTTGTTACCATGTTACCTTCTTTTGAAGTCCTTACCCTTATATATAAAATATATCTTTTTTTCCTATATAGAGAGTTAAAAAGAAGGTAACAAGGTAACATTTTTCTAAAAAAGTCAGTCACATCAAGGGCTCAACTACGTTACCTTCTTTGTAAACAAGGTAACAAGAAGGTAACATTTCACGTTAAAAACCTAGATATATCAAGGGTTTATGTCTATTCAAAGAAGGTAACATTTTTAATTTTTAACTATCGCATGATTGGTTTTAGATAGTTTTGTTTTTTCAAACTCTAATGGATCCAATTTATCATAATCTTCAATCTTAACACGCGCCCTTTTAAGTTTGTATCGATAAGGTGTTAGCTGTTGTAAATGTCTGATAGTGTCTTTTCCAGCCCCGTAAACATTAGGTTTAGGTATTCCCATATCTTCAGCATAATGTTTTAGTGATCTTGTCAGGATAAAAACAGGTACTACGTCCAATTCATGCCAACCTTTTTCCATGTATTCATGCTTAACCCATGAAAGCAAGTAGTCGTTATCCTCTTGGTATTCTTCTAACAAGCCTTTGACTGCTTGGGGTTCGATAAAGTGAGTAAATGGCTCTTGATTGATAGCTTTGTATAGAGCATATTCTAGGACTTCCTTGTTTGCTAAAAACTCGTTTTTTATCCAAGGTTTTTCCTGTTCCCCGTTAAAGTCAGCGTTAAAAGGTACGATCATAATTCTACGATACCAGCCTTTTGTTTTATTACCACCATTGGGGATATAGTTGCCTGAAAAGATATTGAATAGCTTAAAAGTAGCTTCAAAAGCTGGGCGACCTTTAGGATTTACTAGAACGGCATCACCGCTGGTAATACTCATAAGATCAGACGGATTTTTCAAGTATTCGTTAGGCGCTTCATCTCCAATATTGCAAACTTTACCTACCAAAGTTTCAAGGTTGTGCTTTTCAGCAAACTGAGCAGGCTTTAGGGCTGAAATATTGCTTTCTCCTATCAGATTGATAAGGAAGCGCTGAAATGTCCCTTTACCATTGTTACCGTCCCCGTAGAAGATAGCAAACTTATTCCGTGTATGATTGGGATTAATGGCCTCTAGAATAATCTGCCAAAATAACGTTACTAACTCCCTATCATTACACGCGATTGAGTTCAGCCAATCATCAAACGTTTTTCCTTCCCTATCTGTTGGGACTCGTTTAGGCGCGTGGTAAGCTGTGCTGATCTTACTTGTAATGACATAATCAGGGCTAAAAGGGAGTAGTTCCTTTGTTTTTAAGTTAATAATCCCGTTATTCACGGGTATAAGATCAGCACTTTCTAAGGGCTTTTGTATCTTTGTCAGTGTTCTGACCATTAGCTTAATCTGAGGCCACTCTCTGGGTTTAATTCTCACATCAAAAGTTTTGCATAAGAAGTTGAATAGATCATTACTAGAGGTATATATGCCCTCGTCTAAATCATAGATATAGAGTAAGCTATAATCAGGTACATTGTTCTTGCTGATAAAAGTAAACGTGACAATATCACTTAGTATTTTAGCGACTGTGAAGGTTTGGGGCATGGCGACTTTCTCGCTAACGTCCCCAGTAGACTCGTTTACCTTAGTTTCAGTATGTTCTGCCCGCCATTTTTCACCAGCCTTAAAAATAAGGTTTTCTAATTCCTTCATTGTTTCCGGTGGTCGCTCTTGGGCACGCGCTTCATTGATCTCACTTTCAAGGCTTTTTAGTTCTTCTTTTTCTATGGCTCTATCCTCGCTTTCTATATTCTGCCCGTGCTATGCTGGTAAAAGTACGGTCTATTTCTTCAATCGGTAATGGTTCAGCCGTAACACTATTAGCTATCTTAGTCAGCTCATAAGCCGTTTCAAGGTCGCAATCAACCCACTTATTAAAGAGTAAGCCCACAAAGCGCGTGAGAGCCATATTGCGCCCTCCCTCGTCTCCAAAGCCATTAAAAAGCGTATCTATCACCCTCATAGTGATAGACCGCTTGCAACTGGAGCGCTGGGGTGTTTGAGATCCCACACCTTGGCTAATTCTTTGGTTCTGGTTTGATTTTGGTACTGGATAATCTAGCCCATGAACTACAATTTTTTGATAGTCTGCTGGGTTTCCTGTTGTAATTGGTAACCCCTGAAGTTGTGACCATGTTAGACTGGCCATATCAAAAGGTAGTCCTATCTTGTCAGCTATCTCTTGCACTACCTGCTTGTATGTCACTTCATTCATAACGTTCTCAGGCTTCACTACGAGGCGATAACGAGGCTTTTGAGCAGTGTGCTTGATAGTCGGGTATAAGATATAGGAGTAGCCAAATAAAGCTCTAGAAACGGCTTTTATGAAGCTCTCAGACGTGCTTTGAATATCGTCATAGTCAAGGAATATCAGATCCCGATATAACAAGCTAGTATTATTACGCTTATAGCTCCCATTGCTCTCAGGGGTTACTTTCCCACTGATACAATAGGGAGCTTGTGTACGTTTATATTCCTCTATATTTACACCTTTAGGAACTACTAAAGGCTTAAAGTGTTCAATATACTGAAATGGCTCAATCTTATCAAATGGATAAACTAGATTATTTTGAAAACCTCTAGCCTCGTAAATTACCATTTTCAACCCCCAAAAAGTTCAAGATATCACTCACTTTATAATAGACTTTCCGTGTATCTTCTAGTGGGGGCTGGTAGCGTCTTAGCCCTGCATTTTCCCACTTTTGCAACGTCTTATATTTTATGTCTAATTCTTCCATAGCTACCTGAGCTGAAATCAAACCCGTTAAACGTGGTTTGATTGTATCACGCGCCCCTAAGTAATTCTCCACAAGGCCTAAAACGCCATGAGCTAGCTCCTGCTCACTCTCTTTACTGAGACTAAACATATTCATTATCTCCTTTCAGTAATGGCTTATAACTCTCTAAATCAGCGTTTAAAAGGACGTTTAGACGTTTCTGCTCCTCTTGTACTTGGTTATAGAATGCCTTTGCACCGTCCAATAGCTCTTCCTGATTGGCTGGGATAAAATACCCTCTAAAAGCTCCATTACGTACACCGACGATAGGAATGCTATAGCGCGTGATCAGACGGCTGATGATATCCTGTACGGTTCTTTCTGATAACTTGGTAATTAGGCTGATTTCTGCCCCTGTAATTGAGTTCTCAGCCCCTACTTTTATTAATTTTAATACTCGCTTATCATTTACGGTTAGACTCATTCATTTCCCCCTTACCAGCTTTATTTACAAAGGTTATTTGCCCACTCATTACGCCATAAAGTATGGTTTCTTGATTTTCCATGATTGTATCTATAGTACTTTGGATAATACTCATTGTCTGTCGATCTATCTGTTTAAAAGATAATAAGCCTCTGGTTACTGCTAATTTTTTTACATCACTTAAACATATATTTAGAAAAATCTCTTTAGTAAAATATGGCTTATCTGGCATTTTTTCAGGGTTGGGATATAATTTCAGGACGCTGTTTAAATCTCGTTCATTCATGTTATTTAAGTCTGTTACTGTCATAGCCTTAACCTCATTTCTTATCTTTAGCCATTTTATAAAGTACGCTATCTTCTTCGGTTTCCAACTTAGCAAAGTCTTGCTTTATCAATTCTAAAACATAATCACTTATCATCTTGTAGGTCGCTTTTGGATTTATACTTTTCATTGTCTTACAAACAACTTGTTCTAATATCGTATAACGGGTATTTGAAAAAGGGCCTAATTTTTGAAATTGCTTCTTGATAGATACTCTATAATCAAAGAAATTTAACAGTCCCATTAAAGCCTTTACGTTGCCTGTTATAAAATTAATATGACTTTCCGTTTCTTTTTCCCAAAGTCTTGCATTAGCGCCTGTTGAAATTACCAAAAGTTCTATTTCCTCAAGAATACTTTTGTATTTTTGTTCTAATTCAGAATAGCTTTCATCACCGTCAAGAGTGTAGTCTTGGCGAAGTTGCTCCAATCGCTCAGCGTGTTGATATAAAGCAGTTCCAGATAGTTCTTCAACTTCTAGTGTTACATTTGGTACTACCATAGCCTTAGCCTCGTTTCTTATCTCTTTTGTGTTGCATTGCTACTGATAACTGCTACAAATTGCCCTATATTTCGTTCACGTTTTTCTTGACGGTTTGAATTAGGCAAATTTTGATTAGTATCTTTCATGATTTCTTTGAACGTTTTTGTTGATTCTAAATATAGATTTTCTGTATAAGCTACATATTCCTGTTGCTCTTCTTCGGTCTTAAAGAATGTTTTAGCTTGCCTTTTGAAAAACGCTTGTCGCATTGCGTCCATTTCAAAAATACCTGCGTGGAAAAACATTCCTGTAGTGCTTTTAGAAATGTTCTCAATTTTTTTGCTATCGTTTAGTTCTGGTAATTCTAACCAAAGTAACCTTGCTAGATCTTCCTTTAGGTCTCCTAATTGGCCCGATAAAAGTGATAATCTATGTAAATTATTCTCTTTCCCAATTTTGCATAGTTCTTTACCAATATTATTTATTTTATCGTTTAAAATTTCGTAAGTTGTTTTTGTCATAATAGTTTTCTCCTCTTTTGTACCCTCTGTACAACTCTTTACGTCTTATACCCTGATATGCTATAATCTAGGTATAAATCTTTACTAAAACCTCTTTAATAATAGCTTGCCTGCTTTTTGTTAATTTTGTTTTAGTGATAGTGTGAAAGGCTCTGCGGTGTGGTTATTGCTAAGCCTTTTTTTGTTGCGATCACGCGCCTGTTTGGCGTGTTTTTTTATTTCTGAATGCCATAGCCTTGATTTCCTGATAGCTCATATTCAAGCTAATCATAGCTATCGCCATATCCTCAAATGCTTGGTACTGTTCCAACTCCTCGCTGGTCAAGCTATCAATGCCATTGTAGCCCCCACGTTCTTCTACTAACTGCTTAGCGTTCCTGTCGGTCACTGCCTTTAGTAGTAAGTTATTCATGGTGCTGTGCGCGTGCTTGGGTGCTTGTTCCCAGTTCTCAATACTGTCATGCAGTGTTTTTCTTTTTGGCTTTTCTAGCGCCCTCTGCATACGAAACTTAGAAAGTTCCTCACGCATTTCAAAGAATGCTTTGACTAGGTTCTTTTTAAACTCTTTGACGGGTTCGGTGTTTCGTAAATAAGTGATAAGCAATGTTGCTTGTTGCTCATTCAAAATATAGTCCCGTACATTTTGCCCGCTCTCTGAAGGTGAAATTTTAAATTGCACCTTTCCAAAGCTCTCAAAGTCCTCTCGGTGTTTATTCAGCAAAACTTTCAAATGTCTATGCTTAATTTCTGCGTATTCTGCCACGATACTACTCAGTGTATACGGCTCTTTCTTGCCGTCCATATAGACCAGTTCCATTGGTTCCTCCTTTCTCACTCCTCAGGCGTCAACAATTCATCAATAGTTACACCTAGATAATCAGCAATCTTTAGCAAAGTTTCTGCTTCAGGATTTTTTGTACGTTCATAATACAAACTAGTAAGTGTAGTCTTTGAAATTCCTGTTGCTTTATATACATCTATAACTTTTTTACGTTTTTTTGCTAAAAGAACTCTTAAGTTATTTTTCATACTATCACCTTCTTTTCTAGACTTTTGTTATATATGAGTGCTTCCACTTATATTTTGTATATTACACTATTATGGTTTATTTGTCAATAGTTTGGTATATTTTAGTGTTGTTTGTATTTTTGTACAACGTTTGTTATAATACCTAATATGGAGGAGTTAAAATGATTAAAACTAATTTTGCTGTGTTAATTGCCGAAAGAGGCTTAAAAATAGCAGATGTTTATGAAAGCACAGGGATCTCTAAAACTACTTTAATGGCTCTCGCTGAGAATACTGGTAAAGGGGTACAATTCGATACCGTTGATAAGCTATGTAATTTTCTAGATATAGAATTAAAAGATTTCTTTGTTTACGTTCCATACATTTGGGATATGAAATTCAAACAAAATACTGAGAGTGAGGACTCAGACTATATAATTATTAAATTAAAGACTAATCAAAGTGAGAAAGATTATTTTTTAAGCACTTGTTTTCTATATCCACAGAATTATAATTTCCCATTAGATGATGATAGTTTTGCCTTATGGATCACAATTGACCTTGAGGGAAGTGAAGCATATTCAACAGAAGATTTTTTCCAATTCTTAGATGATTTACCAGTTTCAATGAAAACAACTTTTTTTAACCAGATACTGGATACATTAAAATCGAATATTTTAATTAAAAATAAAAGCATAACAACTTATAAAGAGACTTTCGATAATACAAAAGTAGGATTGGAAAAAATTACTTTAAATGAGAAAAGCAAAGTTTATATAAGCTTTTTCAATGATCCATCGATAAACAAAGACAAAAAATTTGAAAGTTCGAAAATTATTACTGTTTAATTTGTCAACAACGAAAAAAACTCTCATTTGAATTAGAAAAGAGATAAGGCATTGAAAAATAATGAACTGTTTGAATGGTTCTTGTTTGCTGGTGCGATCTTTACCTTTGGCGCTATGCTGTTTGCATTTCATACGCTAGACAAAGAGGGGAAAAAGGCTCTTGAAAAGAAAAAATCATCTAATAGATAACTAATTCAGATAAATGAAGATATTTAGGAGAAACATTATGAAAAAGAGAATTATCACTACTGCTGTTGTTTTAGCTCTTGCTACTGGTGGAGCGGGTTACTATTTCTTATCTTATGCCCCTCACCAAACTGCAATAAGTCACTTTGAAAAGTCTGTTGATACACTTAATGAGAATAATAAAGCAATTGAAAAACAAATTTCTGATACTGAAAAAATCATTAAAGAAAAAGCTGAACCATTAGAAGCTAAGACTCTGGAAGATTTAAAAACTGCTCTCAAAGAAGCAAAAAACTCGGTTCGTAAAGCTCCAAAAATGGAAAGCGACACACAAAAGATAGAAGATCAAGCGAAAGAAATTGCAAAACCTGTCGATTATTCTAGCACTCAAAGAAACATCACTGAGAAACTAACAGCTTACCAAAACAGCGTTAAGCAACTAGCACAGATTACAAACCCCAAAGATTCTTTTATTGAGGAACGATTGAAAGAAGTCGATACAATCCAAGAAGTACAACATGCTACAGAAGAAAATGACCCTAATGGCTTATTAAATAAACAAGGTGGCTATACTGCTTCTATCTATTTTGCAGATAACCAAGTAACAGAACCTATTGAGGGTGCTAATCTAGTAGATAAGGGAACTGAAGCAGGCGGTGCTATTGAAGTATACAAGAGCAAAGAAGAAGCTGAAAAGAGAAACACATACCTATCAGCATTTGACGGTGGAGTATTGGACCCTGGATCTCATTACGTGTATGGTACTATCGTAATTCGTACCTCTCACCACCTTACTGCTAGCCAACAAAAAGTTTTAACCGAAAAAATTTACAATAAACTAATTGAACTGAAGTAATTCTTACAAAACAGATATTTTCGCCTATTCTAAGTTCAAAGATTATATATACCAAACCATAGCAAAACTTAGCACTAATATTTTTCTTTAGGGCGTCCGAAAAGTACGATTATGCGACCTATAGCATATCACGCGCCACAATATTTAAAACATAAAATCGGCGCTTTCGGCTCCCCTAAAAGAGCAATTTAGATTGAAGCGCGTGCTTCTCAGTGTTCACTCTTTGTTCAACACCGTAATTCTAGAAGAGATAAAACGAAAATAAAGAGCTTCTTGTAAGTTAAAGCATGATATAAACCACACACTAAAACCTTTTTAATAATAGCTTGCCTGCTGATTGATTAGAAAGGTTTAGATCATGAAAATTACAGAATACAAAAAGAAAGACGGTACAACCGTGTACCGTGCTAACATTTACTTAGGGATTGACCAAGTAACGGGAAAAGATGTAAAAACTAGTATCACGGCTAGAACTAGAAAAGAGGTCAAGCAGAAAGCCAAAGAAGCAGAAATAGACTTCATTCAAAATGGTTCTACTAGATTCAAAGGAGCGACACTTAAAACTTATGAAGAACTCGCTGAATTGTGGTGGGAAAGCTACAAACACACAGTAAAGCCAAATACTCAATATAGTGTTAGAAAATTATTAAATAAGCATATTTTACCTCTATTTGGTTCTTATAAACTCGACAAGCTAACTACCCCACTTATTCAAAATATAGTCAATAAACTTGCTGAAAAGACCAATAAAGGGGAATCAGAGGCTTACTTATACTATGATAGGATTCACGCGCTTAATAAACGTATCTTACAGTATGGTGTTACTATGCAGGCGATACCGTCCAATCCTGCGCGTGATGTTGTTTTACCTCGTAACACTCAGAAAGCAAAGCGTCAAAAGATCAAACACTTTGAAAAAATTGAGTTAAAAACGTTTTTAGATTATCTAGACAACTTGGATAGCAGCAGATACCGCTATTTTTACGAGGTCACTCTTTACAAGTTCCTACTTGCTACTGGTTGCCGTATCAATGAAGCGTTGGCGCTAGAATGGTCTGATATTGACTTTGATAATGCTGTTGTCCACGTTACAAAGACACTAAACCGCACACAAGAAGTAAATAGTCCTAAATCAAAATCTAGTTACCGTGATATCGATATTGACCCCAAAACGGTCACAATGCTAAAGCAGTACAAACGTAGACAAACCCAAGAGGCTTGGAAGATAGGACAAACTGAAAGAATAGTCTTTTCAGATTTTATTAATGGTTACGCTAAAAACGGTAGCCTTTTTACAAGATTAAAAACACATTTTAAACGTGCCAAAGTGCCTAATATTGGTTTCCATGGTTTTCGCCACACTCACGCTAGTTTGTTATTAAATGCTGGAATACCATATAAAGAACTCCAACATAGACTAGGACACGCTAAGTTATCCATGACAATGGATACATACAGTCACCTCTCAAAAGAGAGTGCAAAAAAAGCCACTTCATTCTATGAAACAGCTCTAGGGAGTTTGTAACTGAACAAATAACTGAACAAAATCAGAATACAACGTATTACGACAAGAAAGAGAGCCTATAGCAATAGGCTTTCTGATAGCTCAATCTTCGACTTAAAGGATTTTAGTTCTGTCTCTCGTCCTTTTTTGCTATAATAGAAACAGATTATTTAGTAAGAAGGAAATTATGGAAGAGTCAAAACAGATCAACCAAGTGATCGACGTCCTGATGTTAGCTGGAACCCTCCTTATAGAGAGCGGTTCTGAGATTCACCGGGTCGAAGATACCATGATCCGGATCGCCCATTCACAGGGAATCGTCGATTGCAATGTTTTAGCGATGCCAGTCGCTATTTTCTTTTCAATTGAGAACGCCAATGTCACGCGCATGAAACGGATCTTGCGGACCAATTACAATATCGAAAAGGTCTGTGATGTCAACCAGATCTCTCGTCAACTCGTCTCTGGAGAGATGGATCTCGAGCACGCTTACCAGGCCCTGAGCGAGTTGAAAAAAAAGCGTGTTCCTTATACCAATCTCCAGTTGACCATTGCGGCAACCCTCAGTGCGCCTTTCTTCTCCATCATGTTTGGAGGAAATTTCTACGATGCCATTGGAGCGGGCATTGCAACTGTCTTTGCCTTTGCTTTTTCACTTGTCGTTGATAAATACGTGCGCATTCCTTTTGCCACTGCTTTTGCGGCCGCCTTTGTCTTTGGTTTTTTAGCCCATATCTGGACGCGCTATAGTGGTTTTCCATCCAATACCGATCTCATTATCGCAGGCTGTGTCATGCCCTTCGTTCCTGGGATCGCTATGACCAATGCTGTCCGCGATCTCATGAATTACCACCTCAACTCTGGGATGAGCAAACTCTTTGAGACTCTCCTCATTACTCTTGCCCTTGGTGCCGGTACAACCGTTGCCCTCGTCCTTATGAAATAAAATCATGAACTTAACTGAATTTTTAATCCAAGCGGTGGCCAGTTTGATTGCCATCATCACCTTTTTAATCGTCCTAAATGTGCAGCGCTCCATGCTGATTCCTGGAGGAATCTTAGGGATGGGCATCTGGCTACTATACTATATTCTAAAAGGCCCTACCAATGTTATCGTAGCAACCTTTATCGCCGCTATCGTGGGATCCTGCATTAGTCAGATTTTAAGTATCATTCTCAAGACGCCTGTCGTGGTCTTTATGTTGTCCATTCTCGCGCCCTTGGTTCCTGGATATATTTCCTATCGAACTACTTCCTTTTTTGTCAGTGGCCAATATCGTCAGGCAGTGACCAGCGTGACCCTGGTGGTTATTCTGGCCTTGGTGATCTCCATCGGGATGGCTAGTGGATCTGTCGTTTTGAAACTCTACCATTCTTATCAACGCTATCAAAAAAGAAAAATGACCAATGCTAACTAGCATTTGTCATGTTGGTAACAAAGTCTTCTTAAAACTTTCCTTAGGTGAGCACGGACGTCAGCGAACTTCGTAGAAGTTCCATGACTTAGTTTTGGACCTAAGGTTCCAAAACTCCCGAGTGCTAGAAACAATAGTGTTTCTAGCACTTTTCTCACGGCGGAAAGTTTTTCAATATTTTTTATAAATTTTAAAAATAAGAACATATTTCGACTTCTTTGTGGAACACTTTACTTATCTTAGTAAAAAATAGTTTGTCTACATTCTAAAAAAAGTTTGGAACAAAGGTTCCAAACTTTTTTAGTTGTCTTTTTTTGCTTCTTTTTGTTTTGCATGTTTTTCGTAGGCCTTGAGCTGGCGATCGAGTTCTTTTTTGATGGCTGGTTCTGGGGCGTATTTTTCTTCCCAATCATCTGGCTTCAGAATTTTGTGGGTTACTGGATCAAAGTGCGCCTTTCCATCTGGGAAAATCTTGCCCATATTGGCCCGGTGAACAATCTCAAAGACCTCTTCAGGATCGACCCCCATTAGTACAAAGCTACCATAAGTCAGATAGAGGGTATCAATTAAGGCATCAACCTGCCCTACCATGGAGATCTCAGCTGGATGCTTGCTCCGAACCTTATCTGCAGCCTTATCCAAGGCTTCGTGAAGAGCTGCGACCGAGCGGTCAAATTCTTCCTCACTTGTGCTAGCTGCTCGGACAAATTCTACCAACTCCTCTTGCTTGAACATGGTTCGATAAAGGGCGTCTTGAGGCTGCCAAACAACTGGTTTCTCCTGGGTTTCCCCATCCATCACACCATGGAAGGTTTTGACCTTATTGAAGTGATCATCCTTAGAAAGAAAGAGCTCTTTCTCTGAAAGAATACCAAAGTGTTGCAGGGCCTTTTGAATGCCATCCTTGCCATTACTAGTCGTGGTATGCTTGGCAATTGCCTTGACACTGGTCGTCCCATTTCCCATCGCAATAGACAAGCCAACACCTGACAGCATCTCTAAGTCATTATCAGAATCTCCAAAAGCCATCACTTCATCGATGTCAAAGCCAAATTCCTGACCAACGATGCGGATCCCTTCTAGCTTGGAAATCCCTGGGTTTAGGACATCTGCTGCAAAAGGACTAGACCGTGTGAATTTCAGATCTGGAAACTCTTTTTCAATTTTTGCAGTCTCTTCTGGACTCGATAAGATCAACACTTGGTAGATCGGTTCTTGCGCTAGTGCATAGAGGGTGACCTGATCTTGTGGGACGACCTTGCTGACCACTTTGTTAAATCCTCGACTGACTGTACGGGCCATTTTGCGGGGCACAAAGCGACTGGACCAGGTTGAAATAGGACTCATCCCAAAACTCATGATCCGAGAACCAAATACCCCATCCTTGGTACCGAGAGCAATTTCCTTACGGTGTTCTCGAGCATAGTCAATTAGTTGGTGCAGACTCTTTTTATCGATTGGGCTAGTAAACAGCACGCTGTCCTTGGTCAAAATATACTGACCATTATAGGTCACTGCAAAATCAAAACCATAGCGTTCCATAAACGGTTTGACAAAGGCCGGTCCCCGACCTGTCGCAAGACCTACATAGATCCCTTCTTCCTTTAAAGACTGAATGGCTTTTTCTGTTGATTTTAGGACCGCTCGACTATCATTGACCAAGGTTCCATCGATATCAAAAAAGACTGCTTTTATTTCCATGTCTACTGTTTCTTTCTTTTTATGATAAAATAAATTATATCACATATTCCAAGGAGCTTCACATGTTTAAGAAAATTTTAGCACTACATACCGGAGGGACCATTTCGATGGCGGCAGATGACTCTGGGGCAGTGATTACCAATGAAGTCAATCCCATGACCCAAGTTACTTCACCAATTGAAGGGATTGCAGTCACCTCAGAGGACTTCTTCAACCTTCCCAGCCCTCAAATGACCCCCCGTCACATGTTAGCTCTATATCAAAAAATCAAAGAGGAAGCCCACAACTACGACGGCATCGTTATTACCCACGGGACAGATACGCTGGAAGAAACGGCTTATTTCTTGGATACCATGGAGTTACCAGAGATCGCTGTGGTCATTACAGGAGCTATGCGAAGCTCCAATGAGCTAGGAAGCGATGGCGTCTATAATTTTCTGACAGCCCTTCGAGTGGCTGCCGATCCAAAAGCACGTGATAAAGGGGTCTTAGTCGTCATGAACGATGAAATTCATGCGGCTAAGTACGTCACCAAAACCCATACCACCAATGTCAGCACCTTCCAGACACCAACCCACGGTCCTCTAGGTTTGGTCATGAAAAAGGAAATCCTCTTCTTTAAAACAGCCGAGCCAAGGGTGCGCTTTGATCTCAATACCATCGATGGGTTCGTTCCGATCATTGCTACCTATGCAGGGATGAAAACCGATCTACTGGACATGCTGGATCTTTCAAAGCTGGATGGTCTCATTATCGAAGCCTTTGGAGCAGGAAACATCCCTAAAGAAACGGCACATAAACTCCAAGAATTCATGGATGCAGGCCTTCCAATCGCTTTAGTATCCCGTTGCTTCAATGGAATCGCTGAACCCGTCTACGCATATGAAGGAGGAGGCGTCCAACTCCATCAAGCAGGTGTCTTTTTCATCAAAGAATTAAATGCCCCCAAAGCGCGCATCAAACTCCTCATCGCCCTCAATGCCGGCCTAAAAGGACAAGAACTCAAAGACTATATCGAAGGGTAAACTAAGATACAAAGCCCGTAAAATGCCATCTTAAAGGGAGTAGAGTGGAATCCAAAGAATTTCCACTCTACTCCCTTTTTATACTCTAGTCTAAATGTTCTTTCTTTTCTAAGTAAAGCGAGAGCAGATGCCAATCGGGGTGTTCGCGCCAATCTGGCGTGGCTACGATCTGGCTGGCAACTTTCCTTGCTTCTTCCAGAATGGGATAATCTTCTACCAAATCCGCCACTTGAAATTCTGGAATCCCAGATTGACGAGTTCCAAAGATTTCACCTGAACCCCGCATTTTCAAATCTTCTTCCGCTAGCACAAAGCCATTGGTCGTCTCTGTCATGATTTTCATGCGCTGCTTGCCACTATCTGTCTTAGGATTGGCTACTAGAATAGCATAGGATTGCTTATTTCCCCGCCCAACCCGGCCTCGAAGCTGGTGAAGTTGGCTAAGACCAAACCGATCTGCATCCATAATGACCATAACGGTCGCATTGGGCACGTTGACTCCTACTTCAATAACGGTCGTAGACACCAAAACATCGACTTGGTGCTCTTTAAAGGACTGCATGATGGCCTCTTTTTCTTCACTTTTCATCTTCCCGTGAAGAAGAGAAACGCGTGCTCGCTGTCCAAAGAAGGTTTCTAGCTCTTCTTTGAGGGCAAGGGCGTTTTTCAAATCTAGCGCCTCTGACTCCTCAATCAATGGAGAAATAAAGTAGGCTTGAGAACCCTTGCCAAGTTCTTTGACTAACCAGTCGAGGACCACTTCTAACTGCTCATGCTTGACCCAACGTGTGATGATTTCCTTGCGTCCCGCAGGCATCTGATCAATGATGGACACATCCATATCTCCAAAGGCTGTAATAGCCAAGGTCCGGGGAATAGGGGTAGCCGTCATCATCAGGACGTCTGGATTTTGTCCTTTTTCTCGAAGAATACGACGTTGGGAAACCCCAAAACGGTGTTGTTCATCAATAATGACCAAACCAAGATCTTGGTAGTGAACTCCCTCTTGAATCAAGGCATGCGTCCCCACAATCAGTTGAACTTTTCCTGAGGAGATCTCTTCTAAGACTTCTCGTTTCTCAGCCGCCTTTAATCCTCCTGTTAGAAGGGCAATTGGCAAATCTAGAAAAAGATTTTGCAAGCTTTCCTTGTGTTGCTCTGCCAAAATCTCCGTTGGAACCATCAAGGTAGCTTGCTTCCCAGCGCTTAAGGCTGCATACATAGCAAGACCGGCCACGACTGTCTTCCCGCTTCCCACATCCCCTTGTAAGAGGCGGTTCATATGATAAGGAGAGGCCATATCTGTCAAGATTTCATTCAGGCTGTTTTCTTGAGCTTGCGTTAGCTCAAAAGGAAGCTGTTTTTTTCGTTCTGCTAATTTTTCTGGATTCCAGGCCAAGGAAATCCCTTGGCTGGCATCGTGATTTTCTTCTTTTAGCACTTGGAGTTGCAGCTGGAAAAAGAGGAGCTCTTCAAATTTTACCCGGCGAAGGGCTTGCTTGTACTCTGCCAGATCCTTAGGAAAATGCATAGCTTGCACTGCTTGGGAACGAGACATAAGTTGATAACGATCCCGCAAGACTTGGGGTACATTCTCTTCTAAAAGCTGGTCCAACCCCTGGTCAAACGCTATTTTGATCAATTTCACCAGGCTGTTTTGGCTGACTCCTTGCGTCACTCGATAGACCGGTTGCAAATCATCTTCCACTTGAGCCAGGAGTTTCATCCCTGTCAAACTGCCTTTAGCCTTGTCCCATTTCCCAAAAATCGCCACTGTCTGCTGAACCTCAATTTTGTCTGCTAGATAGGGTTGGTTGAAAAAATTAACCGCAATGACCTGGTCTCCCTGTTTGATGGAAAAACGCAAGCGATTTCGTTTGTAGCCATAATATTGGACATTGGCTGGTGTTGCTACCACCCCAGAGATGACTGCTTTTTCCCCATCTTCTAAATCTAAAACATTGCGGGTTTTGAAGTCTTCATACCGAAATGGAAAATACAAGAGTAGATCTTCTAAGGTTTCAATCCCTAATTTTTTAAATTTTTCCGCTGATTTTGGGCCGACTCCAGGCAGTACGGATAAGGGTTGGTGTAAATTCATCGCTCCTCCTTTCATTTATAAAAAAGCAGGCCCTACCGGGAAAGTCCCACCTGCTTTTTCTTATTGCTGACCTGTGTATTCACGCGGAATCCGGTCACTTAAGATACAGACTACTTCGTAATTAATCGTGCCACGGTAGTCCGCAACTTCTGTCGCGGTGATTTCCTTCTCACCATCTCGTCCAATCAGGGTAACTCTAGTCCCCAAAGGCATTTCTTCGGGAAGGCGAATCGTCACCTGGTCCATCGAAACCCGGCCAACAATGGGGCAAAACTCACCCTTGATCAGTACATGGAAATTTTGCATCTCTCTGATCCAACCATCCGCATAACCTATAGGAAGCGTTCCAATCCATTGGGTTTCTTCTGTTGTGTAGGTTGCCCCATATCCGATATCTTGACCAGCTTCTAACTGTTTGACATGGACTAATTCCGTCATCAAAGTCAAGGCTGGTTTTATTTCATAAGGCAAATCTAGGACAGAACCGCTCGGATTCAAGCCATACATGACATCTCCCAAGCGCACAGCCGTGAAAATCGTATCCGCATGCCACAAAGAGGTAGCCGAATTACTAGCATGGACAATGGGAGGAAGGGTTTCAAGAGCAGCCAATACTTCTTTGAAAAACTGGTATTGCGCTTGGAATTTTCGATCATCTGCTTCATCTGCTGTCGCAAAATGAGTAAAAATCCCTTCAATTTCAGCTCCAGCTGCTAAGAGGAGACGTTCAGCCTCTTTGATCTCTTCGATCCTTCGGAATCCAATCCGCCCCATTCCAGAATCCACCTTGATATGGACCTTCAATCCTGAAAGATCTGCTTCTTGTCCAAGCAATTGATCCAACCAAGCAAGACTCGCCACTGTTAAGCGGATGTCATGCTCTTTGGCTAGATTCACTGTTTCACTTGGCACAACTCCTAAAATCAAAATAGGGTGTTGCAAGCCTTCTTCACGGATTTCGAGGGCTTCATCCATATTGGATACACAAAAGCCATCAACCTGAGGCGCCAATTTTTTGGTCACCGCAACGACCCCATGACCATAGGCGTTGGCCTTGACGACTGCATATTTCAAGGCTTGACTCGGAATATGCTCACTGACTTGTTGCACATTAAAGGCAATGGCATCCAAATCGACTCTAGCAACAGTTGGTCTATGTTTACTTGCTTTCATTTTCTTCCTCCAAAATGACACTGGTCGACACTAGGTCTCCCTTGTGACTGATCGAAATCCATACCTTCCCAGAAAAAGGAGACTTAGAAAAATAGGGTGCTCCGTGGGCATCATTTAAAATTTCTAAATCTTGAAAACCAACCGGTCCAATCCCTGTTCCCATTGCCTTTGAAAAGGCTTCTTTGGCGGACCATCGGCCCGTTAAATATTCCATTTTCCGTTTTCCAGACAATTCCTCAAAGCGCTCTCGCTCAGCCTCGGTTAAGACTTTTTCAGCGAATCGAGTATTCTTCTGATAGGCTTTTTCAATCGCAGCGATCGATTCGATATCGATGCCATGTCCTTTGATCATCTTGTTTTATCCTTATTTATCGTTTCAGTATCGTTTTACTGACAAAAGAGAAGGGGCTAAAGAATCACTCCTTCCGCCCCTGCCTTTTACTTATTCATCGTTGCAATTTCTTTGACCAAGGCCTGTGTTTTTTCCCAACCCAGGCAAGGGTCTGTGATGGATTGACCATAAACCACTGGTTCATTTTGACGGCCATCTTCTAGATAGGATTCAATCATGAAACCACGAACTAAAGTTGCCAAATCCTTGTTCCAAGCACGGTTCATCATGGTTTCTCTCACGATGCGTACTTGCTCTTCGAATTGTTTGCCAGAGTTGTCATGGTTGGTATCCACCAGGATGAAGGGATGTTGCAAGCCCATTTCGCTATAGCGTTTTGCTGCCGCTAGCAAATCTTCATAATGGTAGTTTGGAATATTCTTACCACTTGCATCCAAGCCCCCACGAAGGATCGCATGAGCTAAAGGATTTCCTGATGTTTCCACTGCTTGGGCATTGAACAAAAAGTTTTGGGGATGTTGGGCTGCATAAATCGCATTGAACATAACAGAAAGATTCCCAGAAGTTGGATTCTTCATACCTGTCGGAGCAGAGATCCCACTAGATACAAAGCGATGCTCCTGGTCTTCAACTGATCGCGCTCCAATGGCATGATAAGAAATCAAATCTTCAACATACGGAAGACTTGCTGGATAAAGCAACTCATCCGCAGTTGTCAAACCAGTTTCTGTAATCACACGGTAGTGGAGATGTCGGACTGCTTTCAAACCGTCCACAAAGCTTGGTGCTGCATGTGTATCTGGTTGGTGCATCAAGCCTTTATAGCCATCCCCATTGGTCCGAGGTTTAGCCGTATAGACCCGCATCACAATGAAAATCTGATCTTTGACTTGCTCTTGCAAGTCTGCCAAACGACGGGCATAGTCCATCACAGCTTCTTCATTATCAGAAGAGCAAGGCCCGATCACAAGAAGGATCCGTTGGTCTTCTCCTTTGATAATAGCTTCCAATTCTCGATCACGCGCTTCTTTGCGCTCCAAGGCTGGACCTTCCAAGCGGTAAAGCGAAGCGATCTCTTGCTCATCAATCTTATTGCTCTTCGTAATGAATACCATACGGCCTCCTTATGCTACCTAGCCCCATCCTCTTTCTATTTCAGAGGAGCTCTTAAAATTTACGTCCGTGACAGTTTTTGAATTTCTTGCCTGAACCACAAGGGCACAAATCGTTGCGTTTCACTTGTGATAAGTCAATATCTGCTGGAATATCTTGTTGTTGCGCTGCAATGTTGCGAGTCGCAGTTGTTGAAATACTGTGTTCCGTACGTGGACGTTCTTGTTCGTGAATTTGGGCTTTCATCATGAGACGAGTCACATCAAATTCAATCGATCCGATCATATCGTTAAACATACGGAAACTTTCTGATTGGTATTCTACCACTGGGTTATTTTGCGCATACCCACGGAGTCCAACCGCATTTCGCAATTGATCCAAAGCATCGATATGGTCCGTCCACTTGCTGTCCACCACACGAAGGATCAAGACTTTTTGGAATTCTTGCACAGACTCTTC